>OLRV01000049.1_pt1 | contig 96972 bp, 116 predicted proteins | sample 1672421 | NCBI WGS metagenome assembly OLRV01 (sample SAMEA3136684, study PRJEB25190) | human gut metagenome | biome: human gut; feature: human-associated habitat; material: faeces | place: Austria | collected 2013
AAACCATGCTGGCAGACGCGGCTTTTTCCTCTTTGCCACGGGCAAAAGAACCGGATGCCATATAATCCTTCATGATCTGGATTCCATCTTTATCCTTGAAATTGATACCAGCCACTTCATCAAAGGCAACGCAATCCCAAAGGCCAACCAGGCCAACCGTCTTTCGGCTCATATTGTAAAACAGGTTCGCCACGGTGGTTTGACCGCCCGACACGAGGATGCTATTGGGTGAAATTTCCTTGTATAGATGGCTCTTACCGGTACTGCGCGGCCCCAATTCACAAAGATTAAAGTTATTCTCCACAAGCGGAAGCATACGAGTGAGCAACAGCCACTTTTCACGCCGGGTTAATGTATCGGGCTCCATGCCGATGGAGCGAAGCATGACATCCATCCATTCGTCTTGCGTAAAGGCCTTTCGTCCCTGCTTGAGTTCGTGAATGTCTACATGCGGCATTTGAATGGGGTTCAGCTTCATGATCTGTATGAGCGAAGAACTATGCGTTTTCGTTTTATTCGATTTGAAACCAAGGCCAACCAGCGCATCAGATAGCTCCTCGCTCTCATAGGATAGCTGGACAATGCACCAGATCCCACCGCACAGCAGGCGATCATACTTTTCAGGATACTCATCCTCGATAGGAATTTCCTTAAGACCAAGGTTGGAGAACTCCGCCTCATAGGTGTCTTTTTTCATATTCAGATTGACGGTGATCTTGTCGATGACCGTGTGCATCCCACGCTGACGCAGCATGGAGAGGATCTTCTGCGCCTCGTCTGGACGGACATAGTTGTCCGCCAAGATGCGCTTGACGTTCTCCACGCCGGTCTCAATGACCTCTGGATCATCCGAGCTGCAATACTGACCAAGCAAAAACTCAAGGACATAGACCGGCACATTTGCGCCTTCCTTGATCTTCTTCGTCAGGTCTTTCCGGACGATCTTTCCGTCAAAGAACTGCCGTAGTTTTTGGTCGATCACTGCGTTTTTATCGCCGGTTTCTCTGGTCTTCATCTGCTCATCCATTCTTTTCACCTCACAGGTCAAATCCAAAGTCATCAGCAAAAGCAATGTCGATGTGGAACTCAATCTCTTCCACGTCAATCTCGTTTGTGATCACCAGACGGTAGACTTTCTTCTTATCATACGTTCCGGATTTCAGATTAAACCGGACGCGGAACACGCGATCTGCTGCGTTGTCGCTGGTCTTATCCGCAATGACCGTCTGCCGGTCGCTGATCACCACGCCTTCATCATCTGTCATGTAGATGGAGTAGGTGCAGGGCTGGATCTTATCGCCCACGGGCTGACGCTGGTGGAACTCCAACGAGAAGATCAAGTTGGAAATCTTGCGGCTTTCGCTCAGAAGTTTCAGCTCCGCGTTTTTAACCTCAACGTAATTCTTATTGCTCGTGCGGAGATTCTTGAAGGCGATCACAGGTACGACGAGTTCCTGCAAACTGATACCGCCGTGGACATAGTTCTCACCGCCGCCCTGAACCTTCATGCGGATGGTGTCCTGCGGGGCATAGCCCTTGATGGGCGTTCCGTCCAGCTCCCGTTCCAGATTGACGGGAAGCAGGAAATCAGCAGTTGTGTCAGGAGCAGTCAGCGCATAACGCCGTCCAAGCTCGTACACATCGCCGTAGAAGGTTTTCCGGTCGATCTTGTCGCTCTCACTCAGCGGCTTATAGGTATAGAGGAAACCGTGATCCGCCGTGATGAAAATATTCGTTCCGCTCAGTTCATTCACAATAATACGCAGGACGCCGGAAAGCTCCTGAATTGCCGTCTCACAGGCATCAAAGACTTTGGACTCCGTAGGGGCTTTGTCTCCGATGGCGTCGATGGAGTTGTGGTAGATGTAGATTACATCTTTTCCGGCAACCAGCTCCCGCCGCTCATCCTTCTTCATGTTCAGAAGATCATTGTATTGAATGGCAACGCTGGCTTTCGGCGTCGAGTTCAGGATCGCGTTTCGCTCCACGGTGGAACGGGTGGGATTTCCGTCAACGAGAACATCCATACTGTCGTTCACAGAAATGCTCTTTCCCGGAAGAAGGGCTGCCATACCAAACTTCGTGATGGACGGGAAGACCGCCTGCATCGACTCCAACTCGGCGGTACCCTTTGTGTTGCGGACAATGCGTTCGGAAAGCTCGGAGGCGACCTCATAGCGAAGCGCGTCCGAGATGATCACAAACGCACGGGTGTTCTTACTGCTTGAGGGAGCGACATATCTCTTATAGAAATCCCGCTGCTTCTCGATCTCTGAGATGTAGCCAAGCGTAGCAAGGTCTTCTGCCGCTGCGTTTGTCCAGCAAGCGGTTAATTCACGCAGAAACCAGTTTTGATACAGCGCCTCGACAAACTCCGTCGAGTGCTTCAAGCCGTCTTCCAGAATGTCATTTGCATTCTTGAGAGAGTTGCCGAAGGCATAATGGAAGTGGCGATAGTAGGCATCCATGCGGTAAAGGTCGCTCGTATAGAGCTTCCAGATTTTCTTCGGCTCGACGATATGAAATCCGCCGCCGTGTTCCTGATAGAAGGTCTGCATCTTTCCGATGAAGAATAGGCAGTCAAAGTAATCCGAAAACCGCTTGTACCATCCGGCTGTCCGTCTGTTTTCACAGACTTTCCTAATGAGATCGACCTTCACAACATGGTCGCTGATCTCCGCGAAGAACTGTTTCAGGATGCTCTCGTTGATGCACGGGAAGATGTCTCCTGTAATCAGCGTTTCGGGTTCAAACTTGTCAAAGCGGGTCGGGAGCTGCAATTCGTTCTCCACGGTACGGCACAGTTCGTACAAGTCCTCGTTATCCTCGCGGGAACGCCATTCATGGACGATGCTGTAACAGTACGCCTTGTTGGTCTCGGAAACGAAACGCTCCAAACCTTTCAGGACGGAGGCGTTCATCGTCTGAGAAAGCGCGGTCAGCAAAACGTGCGCTGCAAAATAGCCCAGAGGCTTGTCATCTTCCTCGATGTAGCCGGTGTACTTCCGCGCAAGCTGCCAGAAGGCTTCAATGCTGCCAAACTTGCGGATGTTCTGCAAGACGCTATTCGTCTCTTTATCGAGGCCCGCGGCAAGGACGGCGATGATGACATCCTGCGCAGAACCTTCGCTCAGACCGGCGAGAACCGCCATAATGTCGATGTGGAGTTGGAGGGGTGTCTGATAGTCCCGCCCGATCCTGTGCAGCTTTTGAATACGCTCTTTGCTGTCGAAGAACTTTGCATAGAGCTTGACCGTCTTCCGCATTGCGGCAGACGGCGCGATATTCAGCTCGTCCATCTGCATGGAGATAAAATCCGCGCGGAAGGTCTCACTGTAATATTCAATGTCCTGAAGCCAGTTGTCTTCGTCGCTGGTATATGTAATCGGGCAGTAGACGAGGTAATCGCTCTCTAAATCATCGTGAAGCAGCAGCTTCTTGACGGCAAAATTGTTTGTGCCGGTCAGCTTGATAATCTTGACGCCTTTCAGATTCAGCTCGTCAACGTCCTTCTCAAACTCCCGATCCTCGTCCTTCCAGAAGATGATCCTGCGGCGATAGAACTCCGGCAAGGGGGCTGCAAAACGCTCCATCCACTAATTTGAACTCTAACCAAAAGTTATCGTGTTTTTTACACACTAATTTTATAGACTCCTCTAACTTATCGAAGTCAACTTTTTCTTGTATTACAGCGCTACCACATATATTGTTTATACTACTTCCTCTGTAGTATTGTTCTGTAACCCAGATTGATTTCTGAGCATTTGTTAAATTCCCCATTTTCTTAACATCCTTTTTTATAATTATATACTTGTGTATAATTCATACTCTAATATTGTAACATTATTTTACATATTTTGCAATTTTTTTGGCGAATTTTGTTAAATTTTGCTGAAAAAATATATGAATAAATTTTAATTTTATGTTTCATACTTAATAAAAATTCAGTGGAGGACTAATATGGTTTTAAATAAAATCAAAAATTTTTTTACAATCTTGCTAATACTTTTTATACTTGCAGGAGTTTCTTATTACATTTACTCTACATACAAAAAAATAGATATTACACCTGAATACGAAATTAAGAGAACTGAATCCACAATTCCTTTACAAACTGTGGAAAATGTCACTCAAGAAAGCCAATCTGTGGCAGATATGTTAGAAAAAGTTTCACAAAGTGTAGTTGGAATATCTAAAATAAAAACAAAATCTAATTCAATCTTTTCCTCTAGTAATTCCATAAATGAATTAGGGTTGGGAACAGGAATTATTGTCTCTAATAATGGATATATTTTAAGCAATTGCCATGTTACAGGAAAAAAATCTTCAACATGTTATATCACTTTGGAAAATGGTTATACTTATGAAGGTTCTGTTGTTTGGTGCGATTCTGATTTAGATTTATCTATTACCAAAATTAATGCAACAAACCTTCCTTATGCAACTATTGGAGATTCTTCTAATTTGAAAGCTGGCGAAACAGTTTATGCAATAGGAAATCCAATAGGATATGAATTTAGAAAAACAATTACTTCTGGAATTATTAGTTCTACTAATAGATCCATCAGATTTGAAGAAAATAATAATGTAGTTTATATGACTGATTTAATTCAAACAGATGCTTCAATAAACCCAGGAAATAGTGGCGGACCTCTGTTAAGATCTAATGGCGAGGTTATTGGAGTAAATACTGTTAAAATAACTTCTGCTGAAGGGATTGGTTTTGCGGTTCCTGTTAATGTTGTAAAACCTGTGATTGAAAATTTTGTAACTAATAATAGTTTTAATGAAGCTTATCTAGGAATTTATGCGTATGATAAAGAGGTTATTCCTTATCTTTCTTCTGCTCCTAACTTTTCATCTGGAATATATCTGGTTCATATAAATTCCGATAGCCCAGCAATTTCAAGCGGAATTCAAGTTGGAGATATAATAACTTCTATAGACGGAAAATCTATTAATAATATGATTGAATTAAAAGAATATATCTATACAAAATTGCCCGGAGATACTATTTCTGTTAATGTTAGCCGTGGATATGTATCAAGAACCTTTGATATTATTTTAAAATAATTTTGGAATTTTTTCCAAATATACTTGAAAAATCCCAAAATTCACAGTATAATAGATAAGGTAATGCGCTCGTAGTTTAGCTGGATAGAATGCGAGGCTACGAAACGTACACACTCAATTTCAAAGTTATTGGTATTAAAGGGTTTCAGGGATTTCCTAGTAAGTTTTCCCCTGAAATTCCCCTTAAATATATATTTCAAATGAAAATGTTGTAAATGTATTTTATAATATTTTCTATATATGCAGCAGTAGCTTAGCTGGATAGAGCACTCGGCTACGAACCAAGTATGCAATTGGTTGCAAAACCGTTGAAATATGGGAAGTTCGGGAGTTGGTTTTGTTGTATGCCCCCAAACTTTCCCCCAGATGCTTAGTTTAAAATTATTTTTGCTATATATTGAAAATTTAATAAAATTGTTTTATAATAATTAACATATGCGGCTATAGTTTAACTGGATAGAATGCAAGCCTACGAAGTTTGAGATTTGGGGGTTCGAGTCCCTCTAGCCGCACCAAATTAAGCATCTGTATATGTTTTTAAGCACTTATCTTCATAGGTGCTTTTATTTTTTTCTTTGTAAACCTTGTTCCTTTTAATTTAGTTTCTTTTTCTGTTTCAAATGACTTATGACTTGCTTTTTTAAATTCTTCTTTCTTCCTTTTATCAGAAATAAAGATATAATAAAATTCTGTAGTTTCAAAATCAGCGTGTCCCATAATTTCTCTTAAAACTTCTTTATCCATTCCATTCTCACTCATTAAAGTTGCAAAAGAATGTCTAAAACCATATACAGTCATATGTTCCAAGCCATATTTCTTAATTATAGATTTTAATTTTTTATCAAGTCTTTCAGGTAAGTATGGTGTTCCTATTGTATTCAAAAAAACATGTTCCTTTGAAGGATCAAATTTTCTTCGTTGCTTTTCTCTTAATTCTTTTCTTTCGTTGTATATTTCTTGTAGCATTTTCTTTAATCTAGGACTTAAAGGAATCTCCCTATAACTTTCTTCTGTTTTTAAATCATCATCTACATACTCATGACCAATTATATTGAAATCATAATCATAAATTGTAGTATCTTTATGTGCATTATCTACATATAACATATCTTTATCAAATAATATGTTTGACATCAATAATCCACATCCTTCTTCTGGCCTCATACCAGACTGCAATAATGTTGCAAATAACTTGCAAAAACTTCGACCATCTTTTTCTAAAATATCAAGCCATATTGGTTGTCTATCAGCAGGTAGATATACCAATTTTGTTTTTTTAGACCTTTTCTTTTTAGAAAATTTTAGTTCAAATTCAGGTATTTCCTTAATAAGTTCTTTCTTTTTTGCATATTGAAGTATTTGTCTAATCATTAAAAAAACATCTTTTGCAGCACGAGGATAAACTTTTCGTAAATCAGAAACATATTCTTCTACAATTTCTTTTGTCATTTCTGGTACAGTATATTGAGAAAAATTGCCTTTTATATGTTTTTTTAATGTATATGCGTATGTTTCAACTGTTTTGGGACTAATTTTCTTTCCTGTCGTAGGATTAATATATTCTTTTTTATAATTAAGCCACATAACAGCAAAATCGGCAAAATTAATACAAGAACTTATGCCACGATGAAGTATAACATCTTCTTTTGCATCTTTATACTCAGGAAAATACTTCAAATTTTCTTCACATTCTTCCGAAAACACACTTTCTTCAACTAATTCATGGTTTTGTTTTATTAAATAAGTATCAATAATTAGTTCTGCTAATCTTTGTCTTGCTAATTGTTCTGTTTGTGCTGACCTAGATAGTCTTGGGTTGCAATCTGCCCCTTTCAATTTGTTTTTTAATTCTAATCTCACTCTAGCTTCAAAGCTGTTGCCTCTTTTTCTTATTGTAACTGTTCCTTTTTCAGCCTTTTTTGCTTTTGTATTAATATTAGTAGCTCTTTTATTATTTATTTTTTCCATTCCGTTTTATACTCCTTTCAAAAGGCTTAAAATAAACAACAAAAAAGATATATTATAAAACTGTATCAATTATATAATATACCCTTTTATAAAAGCAATGGTGAAATCTTAATATTTTCCATAAGTACCATAATTGTTATCAAACCATTCCTGTAATTTTGCTCCGTTAATAATTATTTTTCTTTTGAATCTTATTGCAGGAAAACCTGGAACTGTTACTAACTTTAGCATTAGATTTCTGCCTATTCCTAGTTGTTTTCTTGCTTCATCAATACTTATACCAAATCTAGCAATATCAAAGTTATTATTATTCATTTGTATCACATCCGTTTTTCAAATCTTTTAATTTCTTTTCTGCATAAACTTTACTCTCTGCAATTCCTAACACAATATTTCTGGGATAGATTTTAAATGCCTGTTTCATTTCTATACCAAAATTAGCAACACTTAATTCACCTTTAAAATCAGAGTGCATCATACTTTCAAAAGCTATTTGACCATAAGCAACTGCTTCTTTTTTATTCATAGTTTACACCTCCAACAAAAGTTTCAAAAAGAGAAATAATATTGTCCCATTGAATTTCCGAATCTTCTGTTATAGTAATTTCGCATTTTTCAATATAAGAATAATCTTTTTTTGACCTTATAATAAATTCTAATTTTTGTGAGTCATTTGCTGAATAATTTATTTCTGCATAAACTTTACTCTGTTTTGTATTTAATTTATCAGCTAATTTAAAAACTTTTAATAATTTTTGTTCCATATTTTTTTACCTTTCTTTTATATATTTAGGTACATCTGCGGAACGCCCAAGTTTTTCATCAAATTCGTACCTATGCTTAGAAGGGTTATATTTATAAGCACTAATGTTCCATTTTCGATAACTTTCATTGCTTAAATGTTTAGATTTTGATAATTCCAAAGTTGCCTGTCTGTGTTGTTCTTCCACAAAAGCAAAGTTATCATCAATTCTTTTTTGTTCTCTTTTGTGTTTTATAAATCTATTTTGATCCTTTTTTCTTTTTTCTTTTGACTTATTGCATCTATATTTTTTTTCTTCAGAGTATCTTTCATCTTGCTTAATTATTTTTGTAATATAACTAGAAGATGTATGTATCATTTCTGCTATTTCTTTTACTTTTAAATGCTCATTAAAAAAATACTTTATAATTAGTTCTTTTGAATTTTCCATTTAATCACCTATGGTTAATTTTTTGTCGACATTATTTTGATACGACAAGGATATTAGAGAAATTACTTAATCTCTAATTCTTTCATCTTTTTTCTAAATGCTTCTTGTTTTTGTTTCTTATTTTTTAATTCTTTATGGAGTCTAATTTTTAATTTTATTTTTGGTAGTAAAACGTCCATAAAAAATATTACAAATGTTAGACATATCCCTAATAATACAAATCTTAAAAACATCTTTTTTGCTCCTTTCCGTTTAAATAAGGCAAAAGACAGATAAGAGCTTGTCCTACCTGTCTTTTTATATAGTGCTTTCTTAAAATTTGCCCTTCACTATATAAACATCCTTTAACTCCAAAAAATTCTCCCCTAAATTTTAAAATTTGTAATTTTTTATTCCTTCAATTAGTTTTAGTATTAAATATTGGTATCTATCTTCATCTCCAAAACTATATTTTTTGAGTAAAGTTTTTTTTCTATCAATGATTTCTAGCATAGCCATTTCATCACCTTTTTGTGCTAATATTCCTAATTCATAAATACTTTTATTACCCATTTTATAAGTCCTCCTTAAAATATTTTTTTAATTTTTCAATAGCTCTAATTTTTATTTTGCTAACAGTTTTTGAATATATTTCGAGAATTTGTGCTGCTTCATTTTGTGATAATTCTTCTTGAAATAGCAAAAAAATAACTGCCTGCTCAATAGCAGACAGCGAATTTAAAGCGTCTTTTATAGACAAAGATACATCGACTTTTTCGTAGTCATTTTTTGATTCATTATTAAGGTCAAAAAAGCTCTCGACAAAGGCACAATAACCTTCATCATCAAAAATTGTTTGTTCTTTTGAACTCATTTCAATTTGTTTTTTAAAATACTTTTTAGATGACAATATTATAGTTTTTGTTAAGAAACTATCAAACTTTGCTTCATTAGAATTTTTACTTTCCATAAATGTTCCTCCCAAATTTTCATTTGGGCTTAACAGCACTTGTGTTAAGTGAACACATGAAAAATAAAACCTCCTCTCCTAAAAATATAAAATTTTTGCATACAAAAAGAGCCTAATATCCTATGTTTAAAAAATTACTTCCTTTGTGAATCTTTAACTTTTAATTCTTTTGCAAAGTATTCTCCTAAACAAGCTCTATTAAGCCCTGCGGAAATTATACTGCGATAAATATGCAAAATTTGTCGAAAAAAGGAAACAAAATTCGACAAAAACACACTTTTTACAAGGTGATATTTTCTACAATAGCCTAAAATACGGCATTGTTCGACAAAAAACTACTTTGTTGAAGTACAAATTATTAGTTTGTTGCAGTATATAAAGTTTTTCTCAAAGAATATAAAATATAGTTGGTGCAGTAATCTCTTGAAGGGAGGTCGATTATGGCATTAGATAAAATACTAATAGGAGCAAGAATCAGAGAATTAAGAGAGCAAATAATTGGAGAATCACGAGAAGAATTTGCCAGACGATGCGATTTAGGGACTTATAGATATGTAGGTCAATTAGAACGCGGAGAATTTTACCCCTCTATTGAAGCACTTTACAAAATTGCAGACGCTACAGGAGTTAGTCTTAACTATTTATTGCTTGGAACGGAAGATTCTAAAAAATCAAGAATGAAAAACAATTTACTAACTGTTATTGAAAACTCTGACACAAATGAGCTTAAAGCATATAACAAGTGTATTATGACATTAAAAGAAGCTTTGCATAGTAATTTAGGCAAATAGCAATTTGATTATTGCTATTTTTTGTGTTATATTTATCAAGTAAAATATGATTTAGATGGGAGCAATAAAAATGAACTTTAAAACAGATTTATCTAATGCCAACCAGGAATTATTGAGCCAACTTGGAGTAAAAATTGAAGATAGAAATTATAGTACAGAAGAAATTAAAAAATGTGAAAATAATATAGCAACTCATATTATGAGCAAAAGTTTGAAAAATATGGATCTTGCCAAAGAGAGTGTTAAGTATGGCAATTTAATGAATATTCTTGCTAGATACGAGAATTAAAATATATATTTGAAATTTAGACTGGAAGTGAAAACATTGAATGATAAAGAACTAAAAGCATTTATAATAAATTTTATAAATAAAAAAGAAAAAGAAAGCGAGAATAAGGATTATATTGAATATTCTTATTATGAGCTAAAAGTAAAAGCAAATCTGTCAGAAAAACAAATTGATGAAGTTTTGCGTGTTAGTAGGGATTATTTTGAAAATAAGAATTACAATGTTTATTTTACCAATGCTGAATTTAACTACTGTGGTCAGCACAAAAAAGTCGAAACCAATAATTATATGATAGCAATAAAAAACAAATATTCTTTAGTTAATAAATGAAGTAAAAATGAAAGGAGAACAATATGTCGATATTAGAAAAAATACAAATATCAAAATATAAAAAAGTGATGAAGCAAATTGAAACTCTTAATATCAGAAATGCGCAGGGATATAATACTTTTGCTGAATATTGTATTGCAGATGAAGAAATGATATCATATTTCAAAGAATTAAAAAAAATAGAAAAAAATCTAAAATCATTAACAGTAGATAGTTATGAAGTTTTTGAAAAAAATTTGTTTTTACAATTAAATAAAATATATAACAATAAAATTAATGACATTTTTGAAAAAAAAGACTTAAGCATTGATGATGAAGAATTTTTGAAAACTAAAAAAATTAATCTTGAAAAGTTAAAAACAGATATTTCAAATGGATATGGACATAATTGTGATAAAATGGTAGATTTATTTATAGAAGACATTTCTGAAAAAATTAATAACTATGATAAATATACCTATTCTATCATTAGTAACTCATCAATAGATAATATAGAAAATGATTTTATAGATGCAGATGATCCTTTATTAAGTGAAGCTATGGAGTATATATTAGAAAGTCGGTCTAACATCTATAGCATTCATACAAAGAAAACTAAAAATTGGATATTCAAGAGCAAGTAAAATAATTGAACAATTAGAAAAAAAAGGAATACTTGGACCATACGAAGGTAGTACACCTAGAAAGATTCTGAAAAAAAATGTATTTATTGTAACTACAGAACATATTAAAAAGTTAAGTGATAAAGAATATCGACAACAACAAGAAAATATAAAACGCTCTAAAATGTCAATAGTAGAAATTATGAAGCTTTATAATATTGATGTTGATTATTCTAAGGATTGTCAAATACAAAATATTCACAATTTCCTAATAATTAATAATGTTTCTGATAGCACTATAAATAACAATTTGATTTACTTATTAAAATATAATTCACCAGAAAAGTTAGGATTAATATTGATTAATACAAGCGACATTTGCTTTAATTTCTATGATGGTGCACCTAATATCCTGGCTTTAGTTCAAAGTGACGCAGATAAAATAAATAGTGTTCTATCATTTTGTGAAGAAATTATGAATAGTAGGTATAATTTATTATTAAATAAAAAAGTAAAAGATTTCATCGAATTAGAAGAAAAAGAAAATAAAAAAACTCAATCAATTATTATAATGGTAGATGAATTATTTAATTTATTAAAATATAAAACCTCTAATGATCATTTGCTGAACTTATTATTAAAAGGCGAAAAAGTTGGAATTAAATTTATTTTTTATTCTAAATTCAGTAAAAAAAATCTAAATTTAGGATATATAGATGATTTAGTCGAAACATATAACGACTATAATATAGAAAATTTAATTTCAGCAGAAACAAAGCCAATCTCACCACTTGAAAATGCCAATTTTAATATGGATGGATATGAATTTGAAAAATATTCTGCAAATTTATTGGCAAAAAACGGATTTCAAAAAGTAGAAGTTACAAAATGTAGTTCTGACTTTGGAGTCGATATAATTGCCTTTAAAGATGATATCAAATATGCCATTCAATGCAAAAGATATTCTTCAGCAGTTGGAATAAAAGCGGTTCAAGAAGTAATAGGAAGTAAAACAATGAATAATTGTCATGTAGCAGTTGTATTAACAAACAATTATTTTACCAAAAGTGCTAAAGAACTTGCTCAAAAAAATAATGTGTTATTATGGGATAAAGATAAACTTAATGAATTAATACACAACTATAATAAAATTAAAAAGGAGAATCTATAATGAATAAAGAATATATATTTAACGATCCAACAATGGGAGGAAAAACTATAATAAAATTAGGAAATGGAACACTGACTATTTCTAGACCAGGGATAATGTCAAAACTTTCTCATGGATTTTCCGGTGAAAAAACAATTTTATTTAATCAAATATCTGCTATTCAAATCAAAAAAGCTGGAATAGCAAGAGGCTATATTCAATTTGTTTTATCTGGAACCAAAGAAGCCAGAAGTGGTGTAATCTTTGGAGAGAAGGATGAGAATATTGTTTATTTTTCTTCAACATTTAATAATAAAAAAACTAATAATGCTGCTGAAGAAATTAAAAGAACAATTGAACAATATAATCTAAATAATAAATCAAACACTATTATTAAAGAAGATGATAAATACGATAAACTTGCAAAATTAAAAAAATTGCTTGACAATAATGTAATAACTAGAGATGAATTTGAAATCGAAAAAGCAAAACTTTTAAAATTGTAAACAATATGAAATAACAGGTTTTTAAGCCTGTTATTTTTGTCATACTATAATTTATTTGCTAATGCCATCATATCCTCTTTTTCTGTATCCAAATACTCCTTTGTTGTGTTTATATTACTATGGCCCATTTGACTTGCAACCTGTTCTATTGTATATCCAGCATTATGCAAAGCATTCGTTCCATAAAAATGTCGTAATAAATGTGGATGCAATTCATTTAATTTACAAGCATCTTTATATTTATCCAATAATCTATTGCAGAAATTTCTATTTACTGGTTTCTTAGTATTTATACTTTTTTGACTAACGAATAAATATGGATTTTTAGTATTTATTTGTTGTCTTTCTTCCAAATAATCTTTTATAGCAAAATACATTATATTATTTATAACAACTGTTCTAAACTTTTCGCCTTTTCCTACAATGTAAAGTTCTCTTTCATTTAGTCTTATATCCCCAATCTTTATATTTGTTATTTCACTTGCTCGTAACCCACCATAACATAAAATTGATATGAAACAAAAATCTCTTTTAGAAGCCTTTATGTCTTTGGCAGCATAATGTTTAATTTTATTTACATCTTGAACAGAAATTATGTTATTATTTAATTTTGTTTTTTGTATCTTTATAAAATCACGATTCTTTATTACCATTTCTGTCTGTAGTTTTTCTTGAATCAAAAATTCATTATATGTACGAAGTGATGTTAATTTTCTATTTATTGTTTTTGGAGATGTACTTTTGTTCAATAAATATTGCTTATACATTTTAACATCTGCATAAATAAGTTCATTCAATTCTTCATCGTAAGAATCTTTATAATATTTTTCATACAACTTTACATCACTGTAATAACTATTTATAGAATTTTCTGAAAGTCTTAACTTACTATCCATAAAATTTTTAAATCCATTTAGCATAAAATCACCCCTTTTTGATTATGTTACATTTTTGTATAACGATTTTTTATGATTATGTTACATTTTTTATACATATTTTTTATAATATAGCTCTAAAATGTATCATAATCGCAATTATGTTACATTTTTTTTATAGTAATTTTTTGCTCTATATATAATAGAGCAAAATTATTTTACATATACCTTACAGCATTTAGTAAAAATCCCATACCATCTAAAAAGCCATTTTTGTAAAATAAAAAACTTTCTCTTGAATGAGCAGTTTCTATTGCATCATTTCTTCTAGTCATCATTCCCTTTAAAATTTCTTTTTCATCTGGTGCTAGGTTATCAGCCATAAAGTCATACATTTCTTTTGATTTTGATGCTACTTTGTTTTGGTTTAATACCATTTCTTCATCTTCCATATTTAAAGAATCTGATTTTTCTTGCATCTCAAAAATCTTTTGTATGAAATAATCACATTTCTTTTTATCCATAATATCAACTCCCATCTTTTTGTTTTCAAATATTGTATAAAATAAAATCTAAAAAAGGAACGTTGAAAAGAATAAAATTTTAAAAAATATTTTTCTGAAAAAAAGACATAAAAAGATAAGGAAAATATTGATATATAAACAAAAATATTTTTTTGAAACTAATTATTGAAATAAATTATAAAACTTAATAAAATATAAATGTGTATTAAGATTATGTTATAGTTTTTACTATAACTACCTATAAAGAATTATCTTTATAGCATAATTACTAAAATAAGTTAGTAATAAACACATCTGTATTTATTAAAATACAGCATAATTTTGGGTTACAACATAACTTATATATAGATTATTTGTTATGCTTAATAAATAAGAAAGTAAAATCAAGCTGGCCCCCTTAGCTTAGTTTACTTTCTCTTTTTTTGCCCATAAATAAAAGGAAAGGAGGATTTTTAAAAAATCTTTTTACACAAATATTCAATTAAAATTGGAAGGAGATTTTTATTATGAGAAGTGGTTTCGATTTAGAATTATATGGAGAAACATTTAAAAATTGTTTTATAGAAAGTTCTTCATATAAAAATGGAAATTTACAATTAAGTCTTTATGGTTTAGATGCAAATGTAAATCAAATATCACATTTTGCAGACATTACTTTGAATCAAAATGTTGTTAACTTAACAGATGACACAATTATTGTTGACAACAAATTTAAACCTACATTAGTACCACAATTAGAGAAACTAGGAATTTTAGCAGAAAAAATCAAAATGTGCATCATTGATAATGTCTTTTACCCTATTTACAAAATAGATTTTTCAAAAATAAATAGCCAAAGGTATTATGAAACTGAATTACTTGCAGCATAAATAAAAATGAAAGGATGAAATAATATGGAACAAGTAACAAAAACAAATTTACCAATAGTCGGTAGAATCCAACATGGAATGCAACAAATTGTAAATCAAAGAAAAAGAGTAACAGAATTAGGATATTTTATTGCGACAACTAAAAATAATAATATGAATTTTATGTTGAATAGATTTAATGAAAAATACCCAAAACAAACATCTTTAAATATTCAATTTTTTGACGAAGAACCGTTATCAATTCGTAAAGCTAGATATAATCAAGGCGGAGCTGTTTGTTATTGTATGGCTGGAACTTCAAAGGGAAAACAAAAAGTGTCTAATAAATGGCAAGACATTGAATGTAGTTCTGATTGCCAATATTGCATTAAACAAAAAGGTGCTAGTAAACCAGCTTGTAATTATGAAGGTACTCTAAAATTTTTATTACCTGAAATAAGTAAGGACAGAATTTGGATTATGAAAATTACAGGTCAACAATCTATATCAAATTTAGAAGAATACATAAATTTTCAAAAATATTTAGGAAATTCTTTAAAAGGAACTTATACAATATTCTTAAATCAAATTGAACAAACTAATTCTGAAGGAAAAAAATTCAATAATTTTGTTATTGATATTGTAAAAGCAGAAGATTTTAATTCAAATTATCAAAAAAATACTAATAATTCTATTGTATCCACAGAAGGTCAAAAAACTGTTGATAATCCTATTCAAAATCAAGCAGAAATAGTAAAAACAACTAAAAAAGAAACTAATAGCCAAACAAAAAACACTACAAAAAAATCTACAAAAGTCAATACTGATAATGTTGTACCAATTACAGAAAATGAAAAAGTTGATTCTCAAGCAGAACAATCGCAAACAACAAATGAACAAAATAAGCAAAAAACTGAAACATACAAGGAACATTGCTTTTTATATGACACAGAATATAAAACATTTAAAAAAGCTGGAAAAGATACAGAATATTTAATCGCTAAAGTAACTGATATAAACGATAAAACAACAGATGTAATAGTAAAACCAGAATTTAGAGCAGAAATGGAAAAATGCGATATTGGAACAGAATTGATTATTGAACTAGAAAAATTTAAAGATAATATTATATCAAAACATATTGAGTTCGTGAACATTATGCCAAAAAAAGTAGCAGCATAGATAAATCTCGCTACCACAAATTTTAATTTCACACTATACCTATACTATATAGGAACAATACTAAAAATGTCAATACTCAAAATAAAAAAATTAAAGGAATTTCTATGCACAATAAATTTAAAATAGATGAGATGGTTATAGTTAATGGCATTGGAAAAGAAAACGGAACTATTTATAAAAATAGGATTGCAAAAGTTATTTGTCGTGATCCTTTTTATTTTGATTATAATATTAAGTTTAATGATGGTACTGAGGATTGGATTGATGGAAAATGCTTAGAAAAGTTGGAAGGAGAATTTTAAAAATGAAAATTACATATTTAAAAACCATTGGTTTTAGAAAATTTGAGAATGAATTTGAAACAGATTTATTCGATGTTACATCAATTACTGGTGGAAATGCAAAAGGAAAAACTAACATTTTATATGCAGTTATTTGGGGATTTTTAGGTTGTAATCTAACTGGAGATGACAAAGTATATATTGGAAATAAAAATACAGATAATTGCTATGTAGAAATACATTTTATTGATAATTTAGGAGTTAATCACACACTTAAAAGATTAAAAAATAAGTATAATAACAAAAAGAATTTTTTATTATTAGATGAAAAGCAAATCAGCCAAGATGAATTAACATCTTATTACAGTGATAAAAAGCTATTTTTATCTATTGTAAATTCAAATTATTTTATTAGTCGTTCACCTGCAGACCAAAAAGCATTACTTGATAAATACTTGCCTGAAATTGATATTAAAGAAATTTATAATAAGCTAGATAAAGAAGAAAAAAGTATTTTAGAAGGATGCCCAAAAAATGTTACAAAATATATTCAAGAGTTAAATGATGATAAAAAAATGTACGAAGATAAAATAAAAAATCTACAAGGAAAAATTGCTTATGCAGAAAACTTTATTGGTGAAAAACTAGATACCCTAAAAACATTCGATAAGCAAGAAGAATTATCACTTGCACAGCAGGAATTATCATTCTTAAAGACTGACCAAAAAGCTGAAGCGAGAAATAAGCAATTAAAAATTGTTGAAAATCTTAACAGTCAAATAAACTTATATCAAAATCAAATAGAAACATTAACTACCAATATGATAAATGGAAAAAAGACATATCTTTCAATAAAAAATGAACCTATATCATATTGTCCAATGTGCAAACAACAATTATCTGATAAAGGTCGCTTGAATACCATACAAAATATGAAAACTGATTTAGAAAATGACTATTCAAATAAAATAAAACTTGAAACAGAATTACAAGAAATAAGGAAAAATCTAGCGGTTGAAAAATGTAAATTATATGCACTAGGAAATGACAATGCAGATAAACAAAAAACACGAATTACAGAAGTAAAAAATCAAATCGAAGTATTAGAAAAAGAAAAGTCTGAAATAGACCAATACAATACTTCAATAAATGTTAAGAGAGAAAATATACAAAAAGCAAAGGCAGATATACAAATATTTAACAAAAATATTGATGAATTATATAGTAGCCTTGATTCTAATAAAAAAGCAAAAGATATTGCTCAGAAATTACTAATTAATTATATTGAAGCAAAAATGCAACATGCAACAAAACATTTAAAAAATGTCGGTATTAAATATTATACTATTTTAAAAGATAGTGGAGAAATTAAACAGGATTTTATTATTACATATAAAGGCAACGAATTTAAAAATTTGTCTAGGTCTGAAACTATTGCTACATCACTTGAAATTAGCAATATGTTAAATAAAATTTCTGGTGTTAATTTGCCACTATTTGTTGATGATAGCGAATCTTGTGCAGATTACAATTTTATTGAGGATTTTTCAAATGATACTCAAATTATTATTGCAAAAGTAGAAAAAGGACAAAATTTAGAAATATCAAATTATCAAAATATAGAGACTATGCAAATTGCTGCATAGTCTTAATAAAATATGGAGGAACACTTATGAAAATTAAAAGTTTATTAGTAATGCCAGGAAAAGAAGTACAAAAAGTAAAAATTCCTGCAAATATAAAATTTATAAAATCACTATTAGGAGAAGACCTACAAAAAATAAGAGTAAATGAAAATACAATTATTTATTTATCAAAGCAAACGGATTATACAGAATATAACAGGCTTTTTGATGGTTACATTTTAATTGGGACTTTTTTGATTGTATCTATAAAAAATAATAAAAGGGTTTCGATGAAAAAAAGAGATATTAGAAAATATACTAATATGTTCAAACTATCAAAGCATGAAAAGAAAGTAAATCTCTTTAAAGAAGAATTTTTAGAAGAATATTACTTTAATCAAAGAAAAATGAAAGAAAAAAATAGAGAGCATAATAAAGAGTTTATCTTTAGAGATGCCGCATAAATAAGGAAAGGATGATTTAAAAAATGAATAAATATGAAACAATATTTTTACTAAATATAAAATTATTAGAAAAGGATCAAAAAAAGATATTAGATAAAATAATAAAATGTATTTCGGATTTTGGAAAAATAAACGGTATTAAAAACATTGGAAAGAGAACTTTAGCTTACGAAATAAGAAAGCAGAAACAAGCATATTACTATGAGATAGATTTTGAAGCAAAACCTCAATGTATTTCTGAACTAGAACGACTATATAGAATTATAGATGAAGTTTTAAAATTTATTACAGTAAAAATTGATGAATAAGGAAAGGAAATAAAAAATATGAACAAAGTAATTTTAATTGGTAGACTTACAAAAGATGTAGAACTTAGATACACTCAAACAAATAATACAGCTGTTGCTTCTTTTAGCCTCGCTGTAAATCGTAAATTTGTTAAACCTGGTGAAGAAAGACAAGCTGATTTTTTTAATATTATTGCATGGAATAAACTTGCAGAAAATATTTCAAAATATTTATTTAAAGGAAATCAAGTTGCGATTTCTGGTAGATTAGAAACAAGGTCTTGGGATGACCCAAACGGTCAAAAGCATTATGTAACAGAAGTTATTGCTGAAGAAATAGATTTTATAGGAAGTAAAAACAAACAAAATAATGAGGCAATACTAAACTCACCCACTCCTATAAATAAAAATGATGATACATCTGATTTTATATGTAATGGTGATGATTTGCCATTTTAGAAGGAGGGCTATTTATGTTTAAGCAGTTTTTTATAAATAAGTATTTTCAAAAATTAAGTAATACTAAATTTTTTAGAAATGATGAAAATGCTATTATTGGTAAAGCAAAAGATATTATTAAAAATCTTCAAGACCAAATCTATTATGTAGAAAATCCACACAATGATATTGATGAGGAAAATAGAGATTTTATAGTTGAAGAAGCAAATTCACTAATAGAAGAAATACAAAAAGAGTATCGTAACAAAAATAATGTAATAGGACTGTATAATCACCCAATGGCAGGTTTCTATGTACTACAAGATAAATATACATTATATAAAGATTTAAAGGATTATTACAATGAATTGGAGGGAAAAAATAAATGAATAGTAATGAAATGATATTTACAGAAAATGAATTGCAAATTTTAGCAAATGCTTTGGTTGTACTCTTAAAATTTAATGAAACGAATGGATCAGATTTAGGAGACTTTATCAGTGTTTCTGGATTATTAAGTAGAATGAACGCTGAACTTGACGATATTGAATTTCAAAGAATGCAAGAAATGGAGGCTAACAGGAATGAATACTAATATTATAAGTATTAAGTATGAGGACGACTTCTGTCCTCGTACTTTTAATGGTAGAGAATATTCATATTACACAAACAAAATATTAAATATTGGAGATTTAGTTGAGGCACCAACAAAATATGGTACCAAAATAGCAAAAGTAACTAGAATAAATGTACCAGAGAACGAAATTATAAATATTAAACCATATATGAAAACAATTACTCGTAAAATAAATAGAAATAGATACATCAATTTTTATGAGATTCAGGAAGATGCAGCATAATGAACGAAAAGCAAATTGCAAAAGTTTTAGTACAAAAATTGCTTGATATGGGATTTACTGTGCACAGATATAATGCAGTAACAACAAATTCTATTTATTTGAAATTGGATTATGGAGTATGTTGTGGAATTAGAATTGCTGATCATAATGGAAAAAAGAAATATCATTATAGATTTAATGTTGTAAAAGGTTATTGTGGGGATAAGATTATTTATTTTAAAAATCTTATCTCTTATTTTTATACCTTTGAAGAATTGCCACAACTATTAAATATGGTCCAAAAAGAACGAGAATCAAAAATAAAAAAATATGGTTTAGAGAATTACAAATTATATATGGAAAAAGAAAAACAAGAAAATGAGCTATTTAATAGATTTAAAATGGTAGCTTAAATTTGGAAGGAGAAATTTATGGATGGTTTAGAAAGATTGGAAAAAGAAGCAGTAGAAATGAATAATCATAATGTTATTTTAATTTTTAATTATATAAAAGAAAAAGAAAGTCTACGAGATAAATTTAATAATGAAGAAAAAACTATAAAAGGTATGTATGAATTTATATGTAATAAGGCAAGGACCGTTTCTCAAAATAATGTAGCAATGGTTCAAGACAATATTGTATATCTATGGGCTATGGCCTATTTCAATAAAACTAATGAAGAATTAGGAATAAATAAAAAAATAACAACTCCAAAAAAGGAAACAAAGAAAACTGAAGTAAAAAAAGAAGAATTACAAGAAGAAAAAAAGGAAGAAAAAAAAGATAATCAAGTTTCTTTGTTTGAGGAGGTGAAAAAATAATGGGTTATATCACAGTAGCACATAGAAAAATTTTAAGACAATTAGACTCTATTTCATATTTTCCTAATGGTTGGGATAAATTTGTAAAAAAACAAGCAATTCATCATAATTTAATTATTAAATCTAGTAAAAATCAATGTTATTGCACAAATTGTCATACCACATTTATTAGCACCAAAAAAGTAAATGAAGAAATTAAATGTCCTAGCTGCAATAACAAATATTTAATAAAAAGAAGCAATTTAAAACATTATAAATTTAAGGATTATTTGTCAATTTTGGATAAAGCAAATGACACTTTAGTTGTTCGATATTTTGAACTAAAAACAATTATAGATGCTAATCATAATACAACATCATCAGTTGTTGAGTTTGGCAGAGAAATCCCGGATAAAACACGAAATAGAGCGGTATATGTAAACGATAGAGTTTCCAGATGTCAAGGATGTATTTTTATAAGCCATAGTAATTATTGTGATGAAAACAATTGGAGAGAATACACTCGTAATTATTCACTTATTGATTATTCTATTGCATTTCCTAATAATATAAAGAACATTGTAAAAGATACACCTTTTAAATATAGCAATATATGGAATGTTGTAAAACATTCACCATTTTATATAGATTTAGCAAAACTAATACAAAATACATCTGAAATATCAAAAGTAGAAATGTTAGCAAAATTAAAATTATATAAGTTAGCATTAAATGCCTATTGGTGTAATCCTAAAGGCAGTTTTCAATCAATTTTTGGTGTTCCTAAAACTTTTTATCCGTTTATGAAACGAAATAACATTACATATAGACAATTAAAAATACTTAGATTATTACAAGAACCCAATATAAAAAAGATTTATTATTTAGAAACTTTTGCTAGTTATTATAATGATGAAATAGATACTTTTGAAGAAATTTCAAAATATATAAAATTAGACCGTTTTATACAATATTCAAAAATGAAACACCATAAAATAGATATTCATATGTATAAAGACTATTTACGATTTGCTAAATTATTAGGACTAGACTTAAAAAATAATAGATATGCTTTCCCTAAAAATTTAAAAGAATCCCATGATGAATTAGAAAAACAATACGAAATTAACAATAAAAAAATTATAAATTTGGCAATAGTAAAACGAAGTAATGAATTGTTGAAAAATACATTCAATGATGGCAAATTTATTGTACTTCCTGCAACAAGCATAAAAGATTTACAAAATGAAAGTTCACAACAAAATAATTGTGTACGAACATATGCAGAAAAATATGCTGAAGGTTTTTGTGATATTTATTTTATGAGAAATGCTAAGAAGCCTGACAAATCCCTTGTAACAGTTGAAGTACGACATAATAAGGTAGTGCAAAGTAGAATTAAAAATAATAAATGTCCAACAGACCAACAATTACAATTTTTAAAAAGTTGGGAACAAAATGTATTGAAAGGAGCTGCTTAATATGACCACAAAATCAAACAATAAAGAGACAAAAATAAAAGATATATTTAATAAAATTCAAACTGGAGTAACAAATATAATAGAATCTGGAGAGTATGCAAAATTTTTAAAGTTTAGTAAAAATTTTCATTCTTATAGTTTTAATAATATTGTTCTTATATATTCTCAAATGCCAAATGCAACAAAAGTTGCTGGATTTAAAACTTGGCAAAGTATGGGAAGAAAATTAAAATATGGATCAAAAGGAATACAAATAATATACCCTATTAAACGAAAATATGAAAAAAATACTACTATTGAAGGTCAAAATAGCTTATTAAATAGTGAGGAAAAAGAGCAAAAGCAAACAATAGAATATCTAACTTATAGAGCAACTTATGTTTATGATATCTCACAAACAGTTGGTGAATCATTACCAATGGAAGATGATAAATTAAATACAAATAATAACATAGAACTATTTAATTATTTAAAGTCCTTTTCCCCATTCCCTATTAAAGAAATTGAAATTTTTGGTAATACACAAGGTTATTGGAGTCCAAAAGGAAAATATATTGCACTAAAAAAAGATTTATCTATTGATGATAAAGTTGCTACACTACTTCATGAACTTACTCATGCATTATACGATGATTTTGACTATAAAAAAGATAGAAATTTATCAGAAACTTTTGTTGAATCAGTTGCTTACATTGTAGCTGATTATTTTAATTTAGATACATCAATGTGTAGTTTTAATTATATTACATCTTATGCAAAGGGTGATATAAAAATACTTATGGAATTAGGAGATAAAATACAAAAAACAGCTAATAAATTTATAAAAAGATTAGAAGATGATATCAATAATAGAAATATACGAATAGCTGTATAGAAAGGATTTGTAAAAATGCAAATAGAAGATTATATAGAAGTCGCAAGGCATATAAATATATTAAATGTAGCATATCATTTATGCTTAGAAATAACAGATGATAAACATACAGAAGTTAAAGCAATTTGTCCATTTTGTGGATATAATAAAAATTCAAAAATTGCCACATTAAGTTTAAATACTACAAACAACAAATATTGTTGTAGTCGTTGTGGTGCTGGACGGATATTCAGTAGGATTATATGCTCGTGTTAAAGGTATAGATAATAAGAAAGCATATAGAGAATTGTTAGATAGAGAATGTTTTTCTATTCAAAAAAGTAACATAACAATAAGTCCTATAAATGAAATTGCAGATATAGATAAAAGAGATGCAATTTATAGAACTTTTTTAAATATGTTAAAACTTGAAAAAAGCTCAAGATTAGCACTAAATAGACTTGGATTTTTAAATTCTACTATTGAAGAACAGATGTATAGGACAATACCCAACAAAAGTATTCACAGAAGGTTAATTGCATATAGATTGTCAAAGATGTATGATTTATCTGGAATACCTGGATTTTATCAAGAAGCAGATTTTAGATGGACTTTTTCTGCAGGTAAAGGAATATTTATACCAATATTTGATGAAGAACATAAAATACAAGCATTATCAATACATTTGGATAAGCCTTTTAATAATACAAAAGACATGTGGTTTTCTAGTAAAGATAAAATTAACGGTACTGGGACTAAAAATCTATTAAGTAAAAATAATATTGATGAAAATACTGATACTGTTGTACTAACTGATAATTTCTTGTTAGGAAACTATATTAAGGCAAGTTTAAATGTACCAATGATTGCATTTTCTAACATTAGTAATTCATATCAAATATTAAAAGTTATTGAATCTACTAATGTTGATAATATTATATTTGCTTTTAAAATTGGTCAGAATGATAATTTAGACTATATTATAAATAGAGTTTTTAAAGATTTAATACCACTTGGTTATAACCTCGAAACTAAAGCAATAACTGATTTTAAGGATGTATTAGATAAAGATTTTTTAACATTATATTCATTAAGAAAAGTCGCATAATTTGTGTGTAAAAAGAATTGTTTTATAGCTTACTCTTACTTAGGAGTAGGCTATTTTTTTATTTACTATTATATTGATAAATAATTTGTTTTATGATATATAATATGAAGACAAATAGTAATTTGTAGGGAGGTAATTTATGATAGGATTTTTTGGATTATTGTTAATAGCTATGGTTTTGGTTGTAAAGTTTTGTAAGAAAACACTAAAAATAGTATTATCTATTATAATTATTTTAGCAACAATATATAGTGTTATGATTTCTATTGATATAAACAGAGTAGAAAGTTTTAGAGAGCCTATTTTTGCAGTAGTTAAGCAAGAAAATGATTTAACTACAAAAACAATAATGTATCAAGGCTTAGGCTATGAAGTTGAACTTGTTAAAGATGTAACAAATAACAAGATAATACAAGTAGAGATGTATATGTTTAATAAATGTATAGCTGGAGCAATAGAATAATCAGTAATACAAATTACAAGTTGTAGTTAAAAATAAAGATAGCAAATTTCTGCTATCTTTTACTTTATTCTATACAATTTTTTAAATCATCATAGTTAACATCAAGAACTTTACATAAGCCTATCAATTCGAAATCTTTTACAATTTGCGTACCATCTTCAATTCTTTTTAATTCTGTTGAATCAAGATAAACAGCATGTAATTGTAGCAACCTACTAACTTCTATCTTTTCAAGTCCTTTTTCTTCTCTATATTTCTTTATTAAATTACCTATGACATTACTTTTTTTACCCTCATATTTTTTCATTTTCCAAAGATTTCCTTCACAATAAACTAATTTTATTGATTTTATTACATTTTTTTGTTATCATATCGAGAGAGCCTCGACATTAGACTAGAATATACATTTTTTATAAATTTATTCACGAAAGGAGGTAATCTTTTGAATGACAAATATTACAAAATCCTTAGATTCGACGGAAAAGAACAATACAGTGAAAAGAAAAGTAAAAAAAATATAAAAGAATATTTGAATAAATATATTGATGAAGAAATTAATGAGATATTATTCATTGTCCCTGTTGAAAAACAAAAAAATTCACCAACAACTATTCCCCAATAATCGTTAGTGAATTTAATTATTTAGTATTTAAAAGGCAAGTAATCATTTGATCTATTATGGACTTATCTCGACTTGTTAAAAGTTCATAATTTTCAACAACACTAGGAGATTTTAGAACTCCATGAAAAATTGCAACAGATGAACAATTTGCTAAGTTACAGATATTTATTAAAGTATCTATACTTATTCCTACCTTACCGGTTTCCACTTGAGAAACAAATTGCGGGTTTAAGTTTAATTTTTCAGCAAATTCTTCTTGTGTCAAATTGAGTCCTTTTCTAATGTTTCTAATGTTTTGACCTAGTGTAGTATTACCAGCACTATTTGTATTTTCTATATTTTCCATAATACTACCCCTATATGATAGTATAGTAAAATATGGCAAAAAAATGAATTATATTAAAACTATAATTTTTTATAATATTATAGTTCTTAACTATAAAAAATGTAAAATGAATAGTAAAAATTATAGGCTACACCTATAAAAGGAGAAAAAATATGAGTTTAGAACTAGAAAAATCAAAAAAAGAATTAGAAGATGCTATAAAAAATGAAGATTTAGATATAAAGAAAATATTTGATATTTCAGCTAAAATAGATGAAGAAATTTTATTTCAAATGAAATTTAATGAATATGATAAAATTGTAAGAAATAATGATTCAAGAGAACTTATAAATAGCATCAAGCAAGAACTTTCAGAGCATTATTATGGTATGTCTGAGCAAGAGCTTATAATAGTTTCACTAAATATATTTGATTATAGCTACTTAAAGTTCCAACATATTTCAGAAAATGATATTGTAAAATATATCTGCACCAAAAATGCTATATATTATGACATATTAACAGATAAAGACAAGAAGTCATTAAAAGTCGATTTAAACTTAAAATATTTTAAATATTTAATAAATAAATATACAAAGATAATTGAAAATGAGCAATAAACATGCAATTTATGTACCAAATTTATTAAAAAATGTAAATAATAAATCAAATTAAATATAGCATAAATAAAGTATTTGTTGCCCTATTAGGAGGTAATAATAGATGAATACAAAATTAGAAAGATGGAAAGAAGAAAAATTTTTGAGGTATTTTTTGAAAAAGGAAAAAGATTTTTTGATGAATTTTAATATAGAGGCATATAAAAGTGATGACTTTAAATTTTATATGAGTTGGTTTATATATGCAATAAATGATTATATTGATAAAAGTTATGACATAGAAAAATTTTTTAGTTATTCATTTTGCAATAATTGTAATTTGAATATTATATATTTGCCTTATATATTAAGTGATGAATTTAGAAAAAGAGTAATAGCAACTATAAATGAGTATAAACAAAAATATAAAACAGAACAAATCTTTGGATAAAAAAATAAGCAGGATTTTAATATAAATTAAGATACCTGCTTTTTGATTTAGTAATATATAAATATATGAATTCTTTTATAATATAGCATTATAAAGGCTATAAAGCAATTATTTTTTTCTTTTATTTAATATTTTCATATCAGGATAAACACAATAAGCAAATTGTGTATTACAAATAACATTATTCAAACAGCTATCGTCTTGAAATAATAAAATTAGTCTATCTGCTTCAGGAATAGAAGGACTATTTATTTTTAATAGTTTTAAAATACCTTTTTCGCTTGCTTTATCTGTTACAATTATATTGTATAGCAAGTTTTCTTTACTTAGAAAAGTAATATACACAGGATCAAATCCTTTATGAAAATACTTAAATCTATTTTTATATTTACACAAAATATCTATTGCATATATCATTTTCATATCAATAGTAGCAGTATTATGAACAAATATATCATTCTTTTTACTGATAATGTTACTTGATAATATGTTCTTAAAATTATCGTTTGGCCTATTAAATAATATTTGTAATTGTTTTAATGTAACGCATCCAAAATCCTGTATAAAATTTATAATTTTTAATTCATCATTCATATAAAAACCTCCCGTAAAAAAGTTAAATAATTCTCATCAAATAACTATATATAAATTTCCTATTTTCGTTTATTTCTGTAACTTTTATCAACACTTTATCATTAAAATGTGGATAATTATTAAATCTTGCAGGAATTCTACACAATGTTGTAACTTTTGAATTATCTAATTGTACTAATACTCCAGAATTACCTTTTGGAAAAGCAATTACAGTTCCAGTATATTCACCATTTAAAACAAGATATTTTCGTATATTTTTAAATGGGTTTTCCTCAAATTCTTTTGCAGACAATTCATATATGTTATTTTCTATATCTAATTTTTTTATCTTTACTCTTAGATATTCTCCAACTTTGTATATATCCTTGCAATTTACAATATAAATATGTTTTAGATTTTGAGCCTTAATAATTACTTCTTTTCCATACATATCAACTAAAATATGTTTAATTCCAACAGCAATAATTCGTACTTTTATGGTATCATTTTGTTTTAATTTTGGAATTTCTATACTTGATCTTAATTCCATAGCTTCAATTCTACTTGCTATTGCTATGTTAGAAATACTATCATACTCAAGTACAATAAAGTCAATTTCAGCACCAAGCATTCCTCTAATTATTGATTTACTTGTACTTTTTTGTACTAACAAATTTACTGGAATAAGAATTTTTACATCATAATACCAAACAATGGCACAAGCAATATGTTCATTTTTTAGGTAATATTCATCTTCAATTCCTGTAATTAAACCGAGTTAATATTCTTTTTTCTTCTTTACTTCTCAAAATTTCTTTTATATGTGTATCTTCCAAAAATTTCACCACCTTAAAAAGCATCTATCAATATTGATAAATGCTTAAAATTTAAAAGTTATCAAATGTAATATCTTCAAATTCTTGCTCTTTTTTTATTTTATTTTGCTTTGTAACAACTCTCTTTTCTTTTTTTTCTATTGTTTTAGGAACTTCAATATTATTATTCCAATCTGGAATATATGTAAGAACAGAAACATCTTGCAATTTTTTAGCAAGTGGATGTTCAGTATATATCATCTTTTGTAGTAACAATGGTTTATTGCCTCTAATAATAACCATTAACTTAAAACTTGGTATTCTAATTATTTCATCAGGATTTAATAAATTTCTTTCTAATGTAGATATATTTTTTTGTCCAAATTCTAATTCTCCATCAATTCCAACTTCTTTCTTAATACTTTGGGTTTCTGCAGTTGCAACACCAAGCAAATCACAAAAATACATTGCAGTTAAGGTATCTGTCGTACCTAAATTAAGTTTTAAATCTGTATTACCAAGTATTTCATCTGCTAATCCATTTGGATAACGATTGTTTAATTGACCAATATTTTGGAGTATTGGAATTAAGGCAAGTCCGTCTACTACGAACTGTTGATATTTTTTTATTGAAATCTGGTATTTGACAAATATTCGCAAACTCATCTAAAAAGAAGAATACATCAACTTTACATTTTCCACTTTCAGTTGAATCAGCATATTTTACAAGCTTTATAAACAAAAATGTAAAAAATAGAGAGACTAAAAAATCTCTACTTGAATCCATATCACTTGTTATTACATAATAAATACAAGGTTCTTTTCCTGGCAAAGTCAAATCAATGTCTGTATGATTAGTAAGTTCTTGTAATTCTTTATTTTGAAATGCTTGCAGTCTAGTACCAAGACCTGTCAAAACAGATGCTTTTATTGTATCGGAACCGACTAGCAAATATATTGTAACTCATTCTTGCAGGACTTTCTTGTGGAAGTCTTTTGAACATTGTATCAAGTGTTGCAATATCTCCACTTGCAATGATTTTATAAATATCAGTCAATGTATTTTGCTCTAATTTATTCTCCATAAAGTAGAACTCAAATGCTTTCAGTAAATTTTCTTCAGCTCTTGGCCAAAAATCATCTTTTCCAGTTTTCTTTTGTGTACCACTAATTATCACATTTGAACTTGTTTGTATGTCTGTAATATCTTCGTTTTCGCCTAATGGATTCCACCTGTCCGAGTGAGCCATATTATTAAGATTAAATACTTTTACAACATATCCATCATCTCTAAATAATTTATTTGTTTTTCTATAAATTTCGCCCTTTGCATCAGTAACAATGATAGATTTTTTGTATTTAAAAAGCTCAAGCAAATTAGTTATTAAAAATCCTATTGTTTTCATACTGCCGCTGGAGCCAAACACAGCTATATTTTTATTGAAGTAACTATCAAAAGGTAATTTAACAATATCATTATTTGATTTTCCCAGTATAATACCTGGTGTTTCATTTTTTCCTAAGACTTTTTCAATTTCATCTTCTGACATCCAATCTGCAGTTCCATGTGTTCCATCTTCTTTTTTTAATTTAATGCCCTTTATTTCATCTTTTTTATAATAGATGACTAATTTTATACATGCCATTATTAAAATTGAAATTAAGGCAATTATGAAGCAAATAATAGCATAATATAAATTGCTTATAATAATGTTTTGATTAAAACATTTATTTAATATTTTTATGTATGAATTTATATTGAAATCTATTACAAAATTTAAAATTACCAATATTATTGCAAAAGTATATATAATAATTTTCTTATTCATAAAAATTTATTTCCTTTTCTATAAACTTATCAATATCTATTAAGTGAAAATTACAAGTAGCAAGTTCACTTCCGAGATATTTAACAATAGATTTTGGACATATAATATCTACTTTTTTGTTTGTATTGTTTTGCATAAATGTACTAATTCTATTTATTTTTTCAGTATCTACAAAATAGAAACAAGAAACATACAAATTTTTATCATTAGTATAATCACAAAAATTAAATTCTGATAAGGTTAATTTTTCTTTAAACTCTGTTTGTATAACTTTAGTCCAATTTATTTGCTGTAGATATTTTATTTTATCTAATGCTTTGTCTGTATCTCCACAAATGATTACAGAATTAAGTCCAAAAGAAAATTTTAAAAAATCAATTCTGGCTATATCATCAATAAGAATAATTACATTTTTGTATTTTAATTCTTTTTGAAGATCATATATAATAGAATTTAGATATTTATCAGTATGCTCATTTGAGATATGATATGTTAAATACTTTGTACCAAATATATTTGAAACTCCAATATATTTTCTGGAGCTTTCTGTAAATGCTGTTTTATCTTTAATTAAGAAAGATGGAGTAAAGGTTACATTTGAATATCTAAAATAAGCTGCTAAATGGCTCATAAATTTTAGTCTATTAGCGTATTTTTCTTGATATCTTAGTTTATTTGTTTCAAGACCTAGTATCTTCATAAAATTATAGCCATCTTCACCAAGTACGAGAAATCTTTTGTACCTTCTTAAAATATTATTTTGAATAAGTTTTGCAATTCTTTTTGGGTAATATGTTGTATTAAAAAAGTATGGCAAATCTTTTGGTGAAAGATACTGATATGTATTTATAAATTTAACTAAATCTATCTCATTTTTATCTGTCGGAAATATACTTTTAATTTTAACCACCTGCCTTATAAATTATTTCTCATAATGGTTCAGTGGGTAGCAATGTGAGAGCTTACGCTCACACACACCTACCCTATGAAGAAAAATATGTCCTGTTTTTTTCTAAAAGTATTGAAATCAAAGGCTTTTAATACAATAAAAAATGTCCTAATTTTAGTTTTTAAATTTACTAAAAAAATGACATTTTAAACTAACATACTTTTAAACAAATTTACTGAATTATTTACATCTGTAATATATATTTCTGTATGAGGATTTTCTCCAATTTCTCCTTTCGCACAATAAAAAACTTTATTTATATTATCATCTTCAATTACATTACTTATTATTAAACTATCAAAGATAGGTTTTATAAATTTATTATCAATATCCCATTTTTCCACTTTATCAAAAATTTTAATATAGATAAATATTTGATTTTTAAATATTCCCTTATAATCTTTTACTTTATCTGCAATATTCAAAAGAATATTTTTATATGCATGTGTTTTTAAATTTTTGTATGATGGCATAACCTCTGGTATGTAAATTTTAAGTATATTATCTTCATATTTTGCTTTATACTCATTACTAATAGTTTCTATTTTTTGAGTTCCATAGGTTACTGTTTTATTATACAACTTGATTTGGTTTAATATGCTGTATCTTCTTTTTTCTAAATTTCTTAAAAATGATTCTATTTGTAAATTATTTGGATTTTGTGCTAATGTAAGTGAATGTATGCTATTTTCTAAACTTAATAAATCATCTAATAAATCTTTCGTTAAAATCATAAAAAGGTCCTTTCTAAATATGATAGGGCAAATCTAAGATAATTACTATTCTTCTGTTTCTTCTAGTGCATCATAAGCTTCAAAAATTTCTTTTGTTAATAATTCTCTTGTTTCTTGATTAAGTGGATGGCACAAATCTCTATAAGCTCGTTTTTCTTGTCTTAATCTTCTTGAAGGCATTGCAACAAACCTTCCATTTCGTTCATTTTCCAATATTTTAATACCTCTAATAATAAAAGAGTTATTAAAAATAACATTTGCATACCCAAGTAATGCACCCTTTTGTTTAATTTTAAAAATTTTAATATCTGTAATTTCCATACTACAAATCCTCCTATAAATTTATTTTTTGAAGGGCAATTTTAAGGAAGATTAAAAACTTATTTTATTTACCTGTTCTAGGTAACACAATTTCATGCTTTTCTTCTGGAATATGTGTAATTGTAGTCCATTTGCTATTAGCTTCAGCAGTTACTCCAAAATATGTACCAATGCTTTTGGTGTGATTTGTAAAAGTATCATTTTCTTTTAGTGTATCAAAAGACTTACAATTCATTGTTGGAGATGTACTTTCTCTAAATCCTTTTTCAACTTTTCCAAAATCAAACATTGTTTCTGTAATGTATTCATCATCTGCAAGTGTAATTTCAGTAAAATCTAAATCGTTATTTTCATTTGTGCTTAAATTTTCTTTAAATAGTACATAATCATCTGTTTTATTTGTTTTATAATATACTTTATAAGTTAAATCTTGATTCCAAATACCAGTAGTCATTTTCTGTAATCTTATATAATCTGTTGGAATATAATCATACCATTTAAAATTGTCTAAATAAACATTAGAGTTATTGGCTACATTAGAAAATTCATAATTTACATCTTCACCTGGTTTTATTTCAGTAGTTCCAGTTTTATCTACATCAACAGTTATATCAGTTGGCTCATTTTTAATTGTTTTCTTAATAGTTTCTCCATTGTTTGCAATTTCAAATTCAAATGTATCTTCATTTAATAAATAATAATTTGATCCTGTTTCTAATTCTTTTAAGTAGTATTTTCCTTTGTATAAATCTTGACTTGTTGCAATACCGACTTTGTCTGTAACTAATGTTTCAATTAAATTGTTATTTTCGTCATATAATCCAAATTTTGCACCTTCTAATTTTTTATTTTCATCTTTTGAATCAACTTTTGTAATTTCAACTTTTCCTTTTATTCTTTCGTTTACAAATTTAATATTTGTAATTTGATTTTCTTTTAATTCTATTGTTTCTACTTTATCAGATAAAACATACGTATCTAATGTTTTAGTTTCTCTTAATTTTAGTTTAGCAAAATCTCTTATTGCATATCTTGAAGTTAAGGCTTCACCGTTTTCATCAGTAATAATTTTTTCTAATACTTTGTCATTTTCATCTAATACTTCAAATTCAACGCCTTCAAGTTTTACTTCGTTATTATCTTTGTCAACCTTTATCACTTTTACTTGACCTTTTTTAAGTTCATTTTCAATATTTTTTGTTGTTTCTTTGTCCCATTCTACTTTTATTTCTGTATCATTAGCAAGGTTGTACCATTTGTTAGTTTTTGTTTCTATTAGTTTATAATTTCCTGTACGAAGATTCTTTATTTCCAATTCACCATTTACATCAGTATAATATGTTCCAATGATTTTCTTAAATTCTTCAGAATATAGTTTAAATTCTACATTTCCTAATACAACTTTTTTATTATCTTTATCTATTTTATATACTTTAATATTTCCTTTTTTGTGTTCATTTGTAATAGTTTGTGTATTAGTCTGATTATACTCTACATTTACATCAAATGATTTTTCACTTAGTATGTAATTACCATTTGTAGATATTTCCTTTAAAACATAATTTCCTTGATATAAATTTGAGAAAGAGGCTTCACCATTTTTGTTAGTTGTACTATTAGCAATTACAGTTCCATCTTTTTTAGTAAGTTGGAATGTAACTCCTTCTATTGGTTGGTTAGTATCTACATCATTTTTTACTATTTTTATTTTTCCTGTGTTTGTTTTAACATTTAATTTTGCCATACCAGTTACATCGCCAAATGGATCAAATGTAAGTAAGTAATTTTGTGTTCCTGGTACAGTTGTCTCTCCATAAAATACTGGGTATGTTTTGCATTTTGCTTGTAAAGTTATTGTAACATCAATGTCTTTATTAAGTTCAGTTTTTGGAACTTTAATTTTAAAATGTTCACTTCCAGCAAATGAATTTTGTTCATTATTTGACATATTTGTTATTTTGCTTCCATTAGGCAATCCATTTGTTGCAGTAATTATATACTGACTTGTTTCTACTGGACTATTTATACTATATTCTTGCGAATAATAATCTCCATCTTCTGTAAATCCACCAACTTTATTTGCAGATACTTCTGTATTAGCTGGTGTTTGTGAGCCATTTCTACCAATATCTACTAATCTAACAATAGCATTTTTTATTGCTTCACCTCTGGAATCTCCACCTCTATAATATGTGGTTGGGTCCGTTCCATAAATTATACAATAGATACTTTGTTTAGTAGCAACAAAAGCATCATACTTATTTTCTAATCCCAGACTTTCAGGACTTTGATATGGATAAGAATTTATTGCAACTCTCCAAATTCTAACATCATTTATAACTTGATTTACATTAACAGAATAAGCATCTCCTGCAGCTTGACCACCAACACCGGGTAAGTCTCTATTTAAACAGTATGCAGGATATTGAACGCCACCATTTTCATAATATGCAAACGTTGTAATGATATAAGACCATACATTTTTTGCACTATTATAAAATTGTAAATGGTAACCACAATCTCCACCATTTTGGACATAAGCAGAACTGATTTCTGTAGCATAAGTAAAGTTTGAAAATGCAGATAATATTGTTAGTAGTACCATTATTAAGGCAATACTCTTTTTTGTAATTGATTTTAACATATTAAAAATTCCTCCTATATTTATTTAGAAAGGCTTTAATATAAGAGAAAACACTATATAAAAAAAGCCCCTTAAATAGAGCTTTCTTAGTTATAAAATATAACACATAGTCATTATTAAATTTCCATTTTTATAATAATCTTCAGCGTAAATTCGTATTGTTCCAAATTTGTATTTCAAATAATTTATTACTCTACTTTCTGTGTAAGTAAATTGATTTGTTTGTGCTTTTATTGAACTATCCACAACTATGTTGTAACCATATTGTTTCATAAAATCTGATTCATTGTTTTGCATAACACCCCTGATTTTATTTATCATTTCATCATTTCTTACATATTTTTCAGTATTAGCTGGTGTTGTAGTTTGAGTTGGTTTTGAATCTTCTTTTTTAGGTGTTTCAGTAGTAGAAGTAACCGTAGATTTATTCTTTGTATTTTTAGGAGTTTCTACTTTTTTAGTTTCAATTTGTGTTTTTGCTTTTGGCTTTGTTTCTACTGGTTTATTATTTTGTTTTTCTGATGCAACTTGTGGCTTGGTTTCAGTAGGCTTATTTGAAGTATTACTTTCTTCTTGAGCAGGAATAGTTTGAGCTTCCATTTGTTCTTCAGCAACAGTTGCTACATTATTATCTTCTTGAACTTCTGCTGTTTGTATATCTGTTGTATTTTCTACTACATCATTTGGTATTACTTCATTTTGTGGTAAATCACTGCTTTCTAAATTTTGATTATTTTTGCTATATAAAAATAAAGCTACACAAATAATAATTATAAAAGCCAAAACACTAATAATTACTATGCTAATTTTTTTCTTATTCATAAAACATCACCCTTTCATATTTTTTATTATTTCTAGGGTAACATCATTTATATTATTTTGACAATGCTCAAAAGAAAAAAATTTTATTTTATTTCTTTTGCTTGAACACAGAGTCTTAAATCTTTTTGTCCTTTTACACAAGTAATAAGTGTCAATACATTAGTGTCAGTATTTTTTAAAGAGTCCCAATCTGTTTCACTAATTCTTGAAACATTATTTACTTCGTATTCTTTTGTGCCTAAAAAGCAAGTGTACTGTATCTTATCTCCGTTAGACAAAGTATGTAATTTAGCCCAATATGGATTAGTATTATGAGCTGCTAAACATACATTTCCTTTAAGATATGGTGTATTTTCAAAGTGTCCCACACCTTTTGCAAGAGTTTGCATAGAAGTTCCTTCATAAATTAGCCCTTCAAAATTAATCTTATCAATTTTAATAACACCAAGTACATTTTCTCCATCAATATGTAACATTAAATTATCAGTCGAATCTAATTCAGTATTGTTATTTTCAGTATCTAGTCTGTTTTGTGTATTATCATTTGAATATTCTTCATACACATAGTTTATTTTATTTTTATTCATAAAATATTTAACTATAAAAAAAGTAGATATTGTTGCAATAATTATAAGAATGACTGTAATTGATATTATAATTACTTTTTTGTGCAAAACTAAAATCCTCCTTCCATTAAAATTTTGAAATGTAGTTATATCACCGCCTTTCAATTAGAATAGTTAAAATACTTTAATTCAAGTATTTTTCTATATATATTGAAATTTCAGAAAATGGGGTAGCAATGTTGATTTTTCTTTTTATATCTTCAATTTCAAAAGGATCAAAAATAAAGTCATATATTCCTAAAAAAAGAGCATCTTTTAATTCTGATATTTGTGCATTTTCAAGAATTAAAATTACTCTTATATTTTTTTCTCTAACTTTAAACATAAAGTCTTTAAAATTGTATTTATTTGGCTGTAATGTAGCAATTAAAATATTTGCTTCTTTTTCTTCTAATATGTAATCTGGATAATATACAACCCTACTATTTTCAATATTTTTGTTCAAATCTTTGTTTAATATTTCATTATCTGTGAAAATTAAAACCATTTTTAAAACCTCCTATTTAAAATAAGTTTCAGGATTTACAAAACTTCCTTTTATTCTAACCTCAAAATGAGCGTGTGCTCCTGTTGAATAGCCTGTTGACCCAACTTTTAAAACTGGATCACCTTGTTTTACTTGTTGACCTGTTTGTACTAATATTTCAGAACCATGTGCATATAAAGTTACAATATTGTTTCCGATGGTCTATCATTACCATATTTCCATACGCATTACTATATTTTGCTGTTGTAACAATACCATCAGCCATTGCTACGAAATTAGCTCCAATAGGTGCACCGACATCTGTACCACTATGCAATTTGTAGACTCCAGTTATAGGATGTGTTCTCATTCCAAAATGTGATGTAATTAATGTATAGCCAGGTATTGGCCAAGTAAACATACCAGTAGGAATAAGACCTTTTCCATCATTTATTATTGTACTAGGTGTTGTTTCTTTATCTTTTAGCCATTCTGCATATTGTGCTTCGTAATCTTCGCTTGAAAGTTTTTCAGCCATTTGCATATCATCTTCAGTTGTAAACATAGAATCTACTACAGTACATACTGCCAAAACAATTAAAAAAATTACAATTATAAATGGGATAAATGGTTTAATTATTTTTAAAACGATTTTTTTGAATTTCTTTTTAATTTCATTCTTCGTTTTTTCCTTTAAACTCATTTTCAGCCCCTTTCTGCAAATTATTTATATTGTTTAAATATTCAGTATTTTGCATAGACTCATTATTTTTTGAAGATGGTTGTTTTTTATACTTGTATGAACTAAAATCGCCTTCAGCCATTTTTGCCCCTATACTTAGATATGCTTTTGTTCCTTTGAATCCGGTACTTGCAACATTTTTTACTACTGATTTTGGAGTTATTTTTCCATTGCTCATATTATTTTTGTTATCTATTTTTGATTTAGGCATTGTTACAGTATCTTGTTTACCTTCTTTTGTAGGTGTTATTACATCTCTTATAGGATTTACATTTCCGTTGTAATCTTTTTCATCAGATAAGTTTGTTACTGGATTTATAAATGATTTTGCTCTTGATATAATGCCTTTTAGTCCATTATTGGAATTATTATCAGTTCCATTGTTAGATGATTTACTTGGAATGTTAGGAGTTTTAAATTGTTCTTTAATAGCACCTAATCCAAAGCCAAGCATTGCACCTGTTCCAAGAACTCTATTTGTCATTTGTTCATTATCAATGCCAGCAATTCTTGAAGTTAGATTTTGTAAACAATTTTGTAATGTATCAGCAAGTGGAAGGATCATCATAGCCCAAATTAAAGAGATAGCCCAGCCACCACCAGATGGCAAAAATGCAAGATATATTAAAAATAAAAAGCAATATATAAATTGCATAAAAATATTCATAATAATTTGACCAGCCCAAATTGATGCAGCAGTTACATTTTTATTTATTATCCAAAGTCCAGCAGCAACAGGGGTAAAAATAGTAAATATTATAATTGTAAATTGTCTAACTATAAATTTAATATTTAACTTCACAAATAAATATATAAACATTGCAATTACAAGGGCTGTTGAAATTGCATTTCCAGTTTTTATACTTGTTAGCATAGAGTTTCCTAATGTTGCATCAAGTGTTCCAGTATTTGCAGCTGTAACTAATAAATATACTAAGCTATTATTCATATACAATAAAAATCTAATAAATAAAGGAGCTAGAGCTATTGCAGCACCACCAAAACATAATCGCATCAAATTTTCTTTTGCTTCATTTTTTCTAGTCGTATTCATACCTGCATTTATCATTTTAAAAGCTAATATAAATACTGCAATTAGTATCAATGTTCCAGAAATAATGCTAAAAATTTGATACCATTTCATAGTTTTAGTCCATAATTCTTCTGTAAATGGTGATAAACTATCATTTGATTGCTTATTATTAAAAATAAGTTCATCATAATCTTTAAAACCTACATTGGCTTTTTCACCGAGTTGTAAAGTCTAGGACTGTTTCAGCAATTCCACCAATACATTCGGCAATAATTTTTTCAAATAAAGAGCCATCTTCCTTTTTTATTTGTTTTTTTAGTTCAGGAGTGGCCCCAAAACATATAGGAGATAATAAAAAAAGCATTGTAACTACTATTACAAAACTTTTAAATAATTTATTCAATTTTTCTCACCTCCAGTTTTAAGTAAATACAAAGGTTTCTTCATATTTTGTTATAATAAATTTTATTGCAGTAACAGTATTATTTAGGCTTATTACACATTGACCAGGAGTAGCAGCAGTAAGAAAATTTTTTGTACCTTCAGATAAATTAAAGAAATCTACAACTTCATCGACGGATCCAGGACTTTGCTTAAATAAATATCTTGTTGAGCATATATTTATAATGGTTTTTCCGTTCTTCAGAACTTAAAAATTCATCAATAAATTGGCTACCGAATGAATAATGGAACATTATACTTGCGACCGGCGGCGAGCAACATTCACAAGGAAGTCTGCGGATTCTTGATATTTTAAAAATAACCAAGCTTCATCGCAAACTATGATTTTTTTCTTTTCTCTATTTTTTAGTACATATTTTTGCCATACCCAAGTTAAGATAACAAAAGAAGAATATAATTTTGTAAATTCATCTTTAATCTCACTCATATCAAAACAAATAATATCTTCAGAAGATGTAATTTTACTTTCACAATCGAAGATTCCCAAAGAATTACCTTTTAGGAATGGGATTAAAATATCAGCTAATTCTTTACATTTTCCACGTTGTACTAATTTGTCATGAAAATTTGTAAGAGTAGGCATTTTCTTTTCTATTTTTCCTACTACATATTTACCATTATCAAGTTTTCCACCTTTTTTCTCATAAAGCGAATTCACATCACTTGTAATGCCTCGTTCACTATATAATTGATTTACTATTATCTCTATTTCAGTATTTTCTGTTCCTGTAAGTGTTCGACCATAATTTCTGCATATTGTTGCAATTAAGGCTCTAATTTCTGCCACTTTATCAAGTATATTTAAAAACTTCTCTTTACCTTTAAAATCTGCCTCTAGTTCAAAAGGATTTATTCCTGCTGGTTTTCCTTGCTCAATTTTAATTACTTTTCCACCAAGCATTTTAGTTAAATTACTATATTCGCCTTCGACATCAATAAAAAATGCTCCGCATCCAGTAGTAGCAATATTTCTAGCGGTTAATGTTTTTAGTGCTACACTTTTTCCACCACCACTTGTGCCACAAATAAATACATGTGGATTAGGGAGTGTAGGAGGACCGCAAAATGTATCAATGTAAACAGGTGCATTTGTATATATATTTCTGCCAATAAAAATACCTTTATCATGTGATAAATTAGGTGTAGAAATAGGTATCAATGTTGCAATACCACCAGCTACCATATTTCGCTCATAGTTTGGAATAGGGTATTCGTTTGTAGGAAGTATTGTTTTATATCCTTCTAACTGTCTAAAAGTTAGTGTTCTAATCATTGCAGTTTTTTTGTTCAATTCACTTTCTAATATTTTTGTTTTCTCGTTTAAATCTTTTAGACTTTCAGCATTTAGAGATATAAAAATTGTAGCATAAAATAATTTATCTTGATTAGTTTGTATTAGCATTCGCAAATCTTCTAAATCTCCAATTTGTTTTTCTAATTCCGGCAAATGCAATATATTCCCTTGTCTTGAATAAGTTGCATATTCGCTTTGAGCTTGTACTAATTTCTTTGTTAATTGATTTATAACATTTCCATTGATAGATGGCTCTATTTTTACAGAAATATTTATATTTCCAATAGCAAATAAATCATCTAGCCAACTAACCCAAGTTTGTTCAGGATAAATTGTCATAACAAATATTCTAGTAAATTTGTTATATCCAAGTTTCAAATAATCTACTTTTTCTTGTAACTCATCAGGAATCAGTAAGTCGGAAAGCTTAGGTACATTTTCAAATATGTTTATTTCTTTTGATTTTTTGTTTTTTCCCAACATATAATTCTTTTCCACCTCCTTGTAAATTGCTAATATTTATGGTTGAATTTTTATTTAATTCTTTATAAATTAAATCGTAAATTTCATCTTCAGTTAAAACTTCACATACTATCTTTGCTCTTAATAAACTACTTGTAAAAGATAGTGTTTTTCTGTTTAATTCTTGCATTGCATCCTTTAAATTCCCATCATAACTAATAATTGCATAACTCCTAACAACAGAAATAGTCCTGTTTTCCATTAAGTTATGCAAGTAGTCTATTAAATAGTTTTTGTATTCTTCAATTTTTTCATTTGTATTTTTATTCTTTTTCATAAGTGAAATAACTTTTGTTGTATCTATGTATTCAGTTGTACTAAAAAATTGAACCGGATAATCTATTGAAAGAGCAGTTTGTATTAAAATATTTTCAATAGAATCCTGTTCAGAAACAGAAAGCATATTGTAATCAATGTTACCAAGTCTAACAATATTTGAATATCTGTTACCAATGCAAATTATATTATCTTTTATTTTAAAATTAAAAATATTTTCTAATTTCTTTTTATCTACTTTTTGTCCTTGATTTTCATTTGCTTTTTTATCATTTTTTTGAATAAATCCATTTTGATTTTTCTTTCTGTTTAAATAAATAGCAGTACCAATAACAAAGACAACCGTTAATCCAAGAAAAATAAACATTATTATCATTTTAAGCACCTCTCATATTTGAATTTTTTTCTACGAACAATGTATTTTGTGGCACATAAAAATAACTTATCAAAATTTTGCTCATTTATTTTTAGAAAAGCACAAAGTAGAAAAAATGTAGCAATTATAGTGATAATAACTATTTTTATAATAATATTTAGTGGTGTAGCTAATATACTTAAACTTGATGCAGCAAGCATTAAATATAAGACCTGCCTTAAACTTAAATAACCACCAAATATTTTTTCTTCTCGTTTAATATCAAATGGAATTTTAAATACTCTCACAAAAAATCACCTAACTTCCAAGCAATGTACCACTATTATTTGTAGCAACATTGATAATGATTCCAGCAATAATAAGTGAAGCACCTAAAATCACGCCACCACCACATATCCAGGCAAGAGCACCAATACTTTCAGACCTTTTTTGTGGATTGTTTGAATTGGCAATCATTTTTAATGCTGCAACAACTACACTAGCAAAGATTAAAACTCCGACCTAATGGCATTGCAATACTTGTGATAACTCTTTTAATATTATCTGTTGCAGTTTGCACTTCAGCTGTTCCAATACTTTCAGCAAAACATTGATTACATTGAATTAGTAACAATGTAATTGTTGTTCCAATGCTTGATAATTTTGGAATAAGTTTCTTTTTCTTTTTTGTAACATTCATAAAACATCATCTCCTTAACTTTTTGATAGGGCAAATTAAGGAGAACACTATTTATATTAAATTTTTAAATTGCACTAAAATGTAGGGCAAAAGAAGTAAAAAAATAAGACTTAATAATAAGCCTGGTACAATTTTTAAAAATTTCGATTTTATTGTTTGTGATTTTATAATACAACCAATTATTAGAAAAATAAGTGATAATATTAGCATAATCACAAGTAAAAATAAAGTATATTTAAAGCCATAAAATAAAAAAATTGACATTATATTTTCAAAATTATTTATATAATTATTTATCATTAATCAAAACTCCTTTATGATGTGTCTATGTATTTATTTATAATAGATTGTCTGTAATAATTAAAAAAGTCATCTGTATTATGATCTTTGCAAGTTAAATATAAATTTACCAAAATTTCTCTATCAAACTTACACATAATACTTTTAAAATTGCTATTGTATATTAAAAATAAAGTATAAATGATTTCTTTTAATTTTATCAAATTAGCCTGTTCCATAGTATTTATAATTTTTTTAGGATATATAAACTCAAGCCTTTTCAAATTTGAATAAAATTCATTTGAAATTTTATTGCTATTATTTATAATTAAAATAAATAAATCATCTATATTATATTTTATATTATTATGGGTGAAATTTTTTTCATACCCTCCTATGAAATTATTTTCGTGGGGTGGGGTGAAAATTTTTTCATACCCTAGTGCATCTGTTAAATATATTTTTCTTTGGTAATTATTTTCTACAATTATTCTTATATAGCCTTTTTCTTGTAACTTAGATATTGTAAATTGTATTGCTCGAGGAGTGCAATTATATAAATTAGCAAAATAATTATTTGTAGCAAAACAATATCCTTCTTTATTGCACAGACAAGTGATTTCACTATACAATAACTTAGCTTTATCTGTTAAATCTTTATCATATCTAACAACTGCTGGTAAAATGGAATAATAACTACTTTTAATATTTTCATCCAAAATTTAACTCCTCTCATAAAAATTATTCATCTGATTTTTTTCCTGCTAATATACAGGCATATAAAAAGAGGCTAAGATTAGCCCCTAAAAATAATCCTAAAATAAATAAAAGCATAAATTCATTCTCCTTTTTGATTATATTTTTATAAAATATAGTTGGGGGAATATATTTTTTGTTAGGGGAATGAAAAAATGCTTTAAAATCAGTACTTTTACAATTTCCCCCAAAATTCCCCCAGAAGTTATTTGAGTTGCCCCCAAATTCCCCCAAAAGTCGTTTTATAATAATCTTATTTGAATTATTTTAAACCATAATAAATCATTTTAAATTTTCAAAAAATCTCCAAACCATTGACATGTAAACAGCTGTAAGCTATAATGCTTATAGCAGTAAGTACTTGTATAAGGTGCTATTGGAGAGAAAAAGCCAACTACGAACTTCGAGATCGGGGGTTCGAATCCCTCCGGGCGCACCAATGACGTATCTGTTCGAACTAAATTTAATAGATAGATACAAAATCAATCAGAAAATAAAATCTGGTTGATTTTTTTGTTGTTTATAAACAATATAAAAATCGTCCAAACGAAAGGATGGTGCAAGTAAATGAAGATAATTAAGCAAGAATTACAATTTGAAGAAAGTCTAAAGCAAAGACTAGAATTTATATGTGAATTTTCTAAAGTTACTCCTACTTTTATTAATGGTAGTATTAGAAAAATTGAAAAAACTAATCTTACATATATTGAACCACATAGAGTAATAATTAAAAATATTACACTCTTAGTTTTTAATTATTCAAATGATGTGTATATTTCTAATTTGACTAAAAAGATTAAATTATCTGAATTAGAAGAATATATAAAAAACATATAAATACCAGTATTTGACATTTCTTAAAATCATGGTATAATGTCTTATGTAAACATTTGAGTTTATTAGGAGATGATTATATGATTTTAGAAAAATTGTATTTTAAAATAAAAATATTTAGGAGATGTCATTAGTACCATTGTGTATTATGATGTCTCTTTTTTGTTAGGAGGTTTTGAAAATTGAATGATGAGAAGAAAAAATGTGGTTTATATTTAAGAGTTTCAACCGAAGACCAAGCAAGAGAAGGTTTTAGCCTTCCAGAACAAAAAGAACGATTAGAGTCTTTTTGTAAGTTCAAAGGTTATGAGATAATAGATTATTACGAAGATGCTGGAATAAGTGCTAAAACTGGTAATTATAGACCAGAGTTTGAAAGATTAAAAAATGATATAAAAGCTAAAAAAGTAAATACAATAGTTGCTTTAAAACTAGATAGAATAACTAGAAGTATTTATGACTGGGAAAATTTAATGACATTTTTAGATGAAAATAATGCATATCTTGATTGTGTTAATGATGAAATAAATACAACAAGTGCAAATGGTAAAATGATTTCAAGGCTTCTAATGAGTGTAAGTCAAAATGAAATCGAAAGGACAAGTGAAAGAACTAAAGTAGGTTTAGCTGGTGCAATTAAATGCGGTCATATTCCACACGTTGCTCCTTTAGGCTATAAACATGAAGATAAAAAACTAGTAATAGATTATTCAACTAAAGATATTATAGTTAGAATATTCAATTTATACTATAATGGCTATTCTTATCAGAAAATAAGCAATTTATTCAATGAAGAAAAAGTACTAGGAAAAGATATTTGGAGAGATTCTACAATACAGACTATTCTAGAAAATGAAATATATAAAGGCGATTTTGTTCACGGTAAAAGAACTAAACACCCTACCTATTATGAAGATGTAGTCGAGCCTATTGTTTCTAAAAAAATGTGGGAAGATTGCCAAGTGCAGAAAAGGAAAAATTCAAGAAGTTATCAAAGAACATTGACATACTTATATTTGCAAAAACTGAAATGTCCTAAATGCAATCGAATATTAGGTGGTAAAGCTACTACAAAGAAAAATGGTAATACCTATTTTTACTATTATTGTAACGACTGTAAAATTCAATTTAAAGAAAAAGTTATAAATGATTACTTTAGTCAATTTATAGATGAACTAACAGAATATGACTCTGTTGTAAATCAATTCTTCTTGCCTATGATAAAGCAATAATTTGATGAACCTAAAGAACAATTAGAAAAAAAAATAAATACACAGAAAAATAAACTAGAAAGAATAAAAAAAGCATATGTTAATAGAGTATTTGAATTACAAGAATACAATGAAGAAAGAAAAATTGTAGAAAGAGCAATTAGTGAACTTGAAAATAAATTAGACTCTACAGACTGTGCTGAAGAATTAAGATTTACGCTAAAAGATATTCTATTAAAAAGAGATATTGATTTTATAAACAAAATAAAGCTAGATAAAGAATATCAAGAAAGAACTAAAAATTGGAAAGATTATACCAGACAAGAGCAAGCAGAATTAATAATGAAATATGTTGATAATATTGAATTATCTTTAATTGGCAATGAAGTTGTAGTGAAGCAAATAAATTTTAGAGAATCAATTTGCAATCCTTGTCAAGAACTATTTGATAAAGGCTATATTGATACAACTAAACCTGCTATATTTGGTAATGTACTTGGTAATATTAGATTTAGCAATTATTTACCTGAAGAAGAAGTCGGCGAAATAATTATGAGATTAAGACAATATTATGATGTTGGGTATACTGAAGCAACATACTATGTAGATAAACAAGTATTCTATTTCAATTTCAAGGAAGATAACTCTGCTATTGTTAGAGTATTTCCTTTAAAAGATTACTACAAACTAGATCCAGAAAATAAAATGAAAACTTATGAATTTGGAATAATATATATTCGTGAAGAAGATAAGTTTGAAATGAAAGATATTAATACAGCTTTTGATTATATTCCAGATGAAAGCAACAATAGTGTAATTTATACTAAAGATACTACACCTATTCCAATAGGCGTTAAGCCAGTTAAATTCTGCGAAGATGATACAGAATAATTGTTGCAACTATTACTTATATATTTTCTTTGTTACAACAATCAAATTAACGTGGCACGCTTTGTTTTTGCTATTAGCAAAAATGAAAGTGGCGATAGTTAATTTGGATAACATTTATCTTTTCAAGATAAATGTTATTGCCTCGCAGAGCCCCCGAGTTGTGTTAGTATGACACAACTCATAGGGGAGAACGCTTTAGTTAAGTACACTAAAATGTTCTCCCCATAAAATAGCTTGTTTAAGCTGATATTTTTTTATTTAACATTTTTTCAATTACCATTGTCATATCTTCAAGACTAACTGGAAAAGAAATTATGCCAACACCTCTATAATATATATCTATTTCTTGAACTTTTTTGCCATTTATCTTTTCTGTCTGATGAACTAATATTTTTTCTATCAATTCATTTAAAATTTCTGGTGTTATTTCAGTTATTTCAGTATATTTTTTTACATTAGATATAAATTGTGTTATATCGGTATCTTTCTTTTCAGTATTTTCAATATATTTTGACAATTGTTCAATCTTAATTTTTAATTCTTGTTGTTCCTTGTCATAATTAAAAGATAAGTTTCTAAATCTGTCATCTGTAATCTTTCCAGATACATTATCTTCATAAATATGCATAAATAAGTTATCTATTTCAATCACTCTGTTTTTGGCTTTTTCAAGTTCTTTCTTGGTTTTAGAAATATGCTTTAGTTCATCTTGTGTAGATTTTGCAATTTGTTCTTGAATAAATAAATCTTCATAGCTTTTTACATATGAAATTACTCTTTGAATATTCTTTAAAACAATAACTTGTAATATCTCATCTGAAATGTAATGAGATGTGCATAGAGAAGTATCATGCTTATAACTTGAACATCTATAATGGTCTTTATTTTTTAAGTCCTTTACAGGAGACTGGAAATACATTTTTTTACCACAATCATTGCAAAATAGTGATCCAGAAAAAATACTTTTCTTACCTGACCTAGTAGGCTTTTTCCTGTTATTTCTTAATTGCTTTGCAATATTCCAAGTATATTCATCAATAATTGGCTCATGAGTATTTTTAAATATTTTTCTATCTTCTTTTGGAAGATATACTCTAGTTTTGTCTTTATAAGAACGAGTAGTACATTTAAAATTTACTGTATCTCCAATATATTCTTGTCTATCTAAGATACCTGCTACCGTTGTTCCACACCATTTATATTGATATTCTTGAGTATTAGTATTTGAGTTTGTACCAATACTTGCATTATATTCTGATGGAGTCAATATTTTTCTTTCTCTTAAAATTCTAGCAATTTCACAGGTTCCATGACCTTGAATAAATAGATTAAATATTTCTTTTACAACTTCTGCTGATGGCTCATCTATAACCCATTTTGTTTTATCATTTTCATCTTTTTTATAACCATAAGGTACATTGTTAGCAAGTGAAATACCTGATTCACCTTTATTTTTAAGAACTGCTCTAACTTTTTGGCTCGTATTTTTTGCATGCATTTCATTAAACCAATCTTGAATAGGTAAAAAGTCATTTAACCCTTTACTACTATCAATATTATCCATGATAGCAATATACCTAATATTGAGTCTTACAAAATCTTCTTCAAGAAGTTGTCCTACAACAAGTCTATTTCTACCAAGTCTTGAATGGTCTTTTACTATTATTGTTCCAATTTTTCCACTTTCTGCAAGTTCCATCATTTCCATAAAAGCAGGTCTTGTAAAAGTAGTTCCAGAATATCCATCATCAACAAAAAACTGAATGTTTTGAAATTTGTTATCTTGTGCATATTTACTTAAAATTAATTTTTGATTTTTTATACTATTGCTTTCTCCTGCGAGTTCATCATCTCTTGATAAACGACAGTATAAAGCAGTTATTTTATCGCTTTCTAGCTGTTTCATTATTACTCCTTTCCCAGCTTGAAATACGATATAAAATTATAGTTTCTACTTTGTAAGTAGTGTTTATAATATACCATATTTCAAACTAAAAATTCAATACAAAAATATTACTTTTGGAAGATTTCAAAAAATCTAGTTAGTATGGTGTGTTCTGAATCTTTGTTAAAATAGGTATTTACTTTATAAACAGTACCTTTTATTTCTTTTTCAAAGTTCAAATTTTGCTCTAAGCAAAAGCTTTTTAAATATTCTGTAATTTCTTCACTGCTCATTTTAGAGAGTTTGTTACAAAACTCATTCTTTAAATTTTCTAAATATTCATATTCTTCATTAGTGAGTTCAATTCTATATATTTTTTCATTATCTTGCATCTCTGTCAGTCCTCCTTTTCTTGTATTCAGGAGAGTTTTTTAGTTTCTGCTTTTCAAGTCTTGCTTGTTCACGAGCTTTTTTCTCAGCTTGTATTTTTTCTTGCTCAATTCGTTGTCTTTCTAATTCATCTTGTTTTTCTTTATCGAATATACCTTTAAAAAAGTCAAATACTTTTTGAGGTGCAAGTTTAATAGCATGAAAGTAATCTTTTGTTTTTTCTACTATATCATCATATAGAGATTTCCATTTATCTACAGCATTTCTTAAATTATCAATTCTATTGTTAAGTTCATATATTTCTTTATCTGCGACAATTCCTTTTTTAGCGTATTCAGTTAAATTCTCATAATCTTCTTGTTCTAATTCAATCTTTTTGGAGAATCTTTTTTGTTTTCCTAAATTTGAAATATCTTCAATTTGTTTGTCATACTTCATATATTCACTATAAGAAGATTCCTTTTCTTCAACTTTATTTGTAATGTTTTCTAGTCTTTCAGTATCTTTTTTAATTTTAAATTGTAGGTCATCTAAATGTTCTTGATTACTGCCTTTTATACCACGAATAAAGTCTTTATAGCCACTATCAGACATATACTTAAAAAATCTATCTTGCAATAAGCTGTACGATTTTATTAAAACTGCATTTCCTTTTTTATCATATACAGGCTTTCCTTGATTATCTAATACTTGCTCTGATTTCCATTTATTACTATGGCTTACTTGATTTACTACTTCTTTTGTACTTCCAATTAGTGCTTTATCTTTACATTTTTTTGTCCATTTTACTTCTTTTCTTACAACAGGAAGTGCCACAACATGCAAGTGATAATGATAGATAGGTTTTCCGTATTCTTCTGTTAAAGCAGTATTTAGCTCATCTGCATGCATTACTGCTGATATAATATTATTAGTTCCCATTTCTTGTTCAGCAAAGTGGAAAGCTCTCTCGTAAAATTCTTTTGCAAATTCGTAACCACCATGTTTTTCAAAATAGTCAGAGTTAATATCAAATATAAGTTCATCAAAAAGTTTAGCATTTTCTCTTAAACCTCTTAATGATACTTGTCCTTTATCAAGCAACTCTTTTAATTTTTCATTATAGGTAGTTTCACATCTTTTGTAGTGTATATTATTTTGTGTTTGCTCTAAATCAACATTCATATTAGAATATGATTTATTTTTTCTTTCGTTGTGTCTTTCAGCTTTAGTTATACTTGTTTTAGTATAAGTTTCTACTCTAGCTACTGAATAATTTGTTTTGTCCATATAAAATATCCTTTCTTGCAGGTAGCTAAGCAGGCGACCAAAGGGAGCGGTTACATACTTTCTTGCGAAAGTATGTAACCCACTATGACACTTTCAAACTACGTTTGCAAAGATGTCGTGGGCTCCTAGCGGAGGGCTCATAAATTATCTAATTTTGCGATAGATAATTTATGTTTGGCTTCGCCAAATCAAAATAATATTTTTCACTTCCATTCAAATATTATTTTGACTACTGAAAAATTTTTGTGCTACCTAGCATAAAATTTTTTCAGTATCTTTCTGCTATGCTTTGTAAGAATATAGAGCAATACCTAGATAGTCTTTTTTAGCATAACAAAAAGACCCATTAGGCACAACAAATAAAACTACTGATATTGCATTTTTTTTGCAAAGTAAAGAGTTTTACTTGAAACATGCTAATCGGTCTTAACCACTGCTGGACATTTTACAAACTATTCTTCTAAACCAGCCAAAATATTTTTCACCGCATTGGGCTAATAAGTTTCCTACAAATCTTAATTCTCTATATCTCGAAAGTGGGAGAATAGCTTATTGTATCCCTTATTAACCAGTGTTTCGTGTCTATTAATTTTTCAGTGTACTATAAAATACAGATATTATATATCATAATTTTACATAAAATTCAATAAATTTAACCATAATTATTGAAATTTACATAAAAATATGATAAGATATTTTTGTTATTTTTATTATCTTGCTTTAAGCAAGTGTATATATAAATCCTATCTAAATAATTTTATACGAGGAGGAATACTTATGTTTAAAAATTTTTTTAAGACGTTGTTTGGTAAGAAATCTTCTGATGAGGATACTCGGAAAATAGAAGATTCCTGTAACTATTGGGCTGATAAAGATGCAGTAGATTATTCACCTTCTTTTACAGCACAGGATGTAATCTCTTCTACAGAAACAGTTAACGCTAGCGATACTACATTATCTAAAGAAACAGAAGAAGATAAGAAAAATACTTCTGGTGGCAGTTGTGGCTGTGGAATAGGTTGCGGTGGAGGCTGCATTGGTGGTGGCTGTGGTGGAGGTTGTTTATAATCTCAGGAGGGATAGTAATGGCACAAAAATACTTTGGACTACAATGGCATATTACAGATAGTTGTGATCAAAGATGTAAACATTGTTATATTTATGCAGGAAAAGATTTGTGTAAAAACAATGATTTACCTTTCGAAAAACTTTCTGTAATATTGCAAGATTTTATTATTACCAGTAAAAAAATGAAACGGACACCTTTTATCTCTGTAACTGGTGGAGATCCTTTACTTTATAAAAATGTATGGGATTTTCTCGAGTTACTCAAGCAAAACAACATTAAATTTGCGATATTAGGAAATCCATTTCATATTACAGATGAAGTAGCTATGAAACTCAAAGATTATGGATGTATTAATTATCAAATGTCTTTGGATGGATTAGAAGCAACCCACGACTTTATTAGAAAAAAAGGCTCTTTTACTGCAACCTTAAGTAAGCTTAATTGCCTGAGAAAAGCAGGAATTGCTACTACTATTATGGCTACTGTTTCAAAGAGTAATATCGATGAAATTCCTAATTTGGTTGACACAGTTGTAAAATATGAGGTAGACAATTTTGCTTTTGCAAGATATTGCCCTAATCCAGATGATTTTCAAAATATTGTGTCTGCAGAAGAATATCACGAATTTTTAGGCACAATGTGGGAAAAGTTTATTTCCTATAAAGACAGTCATACGAAGTTTGTATTAAAAGATCATTTATGGACTTTATTTCTTTATGAAAATGGTTTGTTTAATATAGACAATGTTGAAAATCCTAAGGATTTGATATTAGATGGGTGTCGGTGTGGAATTTCTCATATGACAGTTTTGTCTGATGGAACAGTATATGCTTGTAGAAGATGTGAATCTCCAATTGGAAAAGTACCAGAAGAAAGTTTGTACGACATTTTTTTTGGTGAAAAAATGAAACAATATAGACAGTACGAAAAATTTGAAGAATGCTCAAAATGCAAATTGAAAAATTTTTGTCGTGGTTGTCCATCAGTCGCTAAATGTCTTTCAGGTAATTTTTACGGTAAAGATCCTCAATGTTGGAAAACAATTAAATAACGTAAGTAACCCGTTTTGATTTTTTCAAAACGGGTTTTACTATTCACTATTTTATATAATAATTATTATCTAATCCTTCTAATTTTTTTATTCCTTTACTATCTTGTAATATATTATATTGCTTTTTAGCTATTTCATTTAATCTTTCAAGTCTTGTCTTTTGTTCTATTCCTTGAGCTATCATCTCGCTATTTAAATTTTCTAAATTACTCAAAATTACTAACTGAAGAATATTTGCATAGTCTCTCATATTGCCATCTAAAGTAGGATTTTTATCTTTCTATTCTTTTGCAGTCATTCCAAATAATGCAACATTTAAAATATCTGCTTCATTGGCATATACATATAATTTTTGCTTTTCAGTTAGTATAGGAATTATATTTTCTTTTATACTATCAGTATGTATTCTATAATTTGTTTTTGCAAGTTCTCTTCTAACTGACCAATCAATTTTGTTTTGATAGCTTTCATTCTGCTTTAATCGTTCAAATTCTGTAATTAAATATAATTTAAATTCTACATTCAACCAACTTGCAAACTCGAAAGCAATATCAGGGTGTGCAAATGTACCTATGCTATATTTTCCACTGCTTGGAATAATTCCAATAGCATTAAACTCTTTCTTCCAACGATTTGGTGTCATAGTAAAACGGTTATATCCAACTTCATCGATTTTAATTCTGTGTGATTCCACGGAATTAAAATTTTCATTATGTAATTCTTCCCAAAGATTATAAAAATCGAAAGAATTTTTATTAGACATCTAATTACGTATAACTCCTGATGGATCATTTTCATTTTGATATTTTGCTAAATCTGTTAGAGATATATAATCTACATTATCTACTCTCATAACTCTAACTAATTTATTATTTACATTCATTTGTGTTGTTATAAGTTCTTTACTCATAATATCACTTCCAATCTCTTTAAATTCTCCACTCACTATAGAACAATTGTTTGCAACTGTCAAGTAAAAATCTAAATATAAATTAATTCTTTGAATATAATTTCTTCTGCTGAACACTTATAATTATTCATAATTCCAGTCCATTTTAGTGGGTCAGTATCTTTCAAATGTTCATCAATAGGATTTTTCTGTAGCATTTGTTTCATAAGTATTTCAAATTTCCTTTTAGCTTGTTTATCAGTTTCAACAATATGTTTTCTTAAAGTCTTGTTCATAAACATTATTATATATTCTGCTTTCTTATGATTTTTTAAATATTCTAATCTTAAATGACCATACTTTCCAATATTATAATCTTTTGCATATTCCTCTTTCTCTAAAAATAAGTCAGGAATAAAATAATCTCCCTCTTTGTGATAAGTTATCTCTACCATAATAAAATCCTCCTAAAATTTAATTTTACTACTTTTTAGAACTATATTTTATATCGTTTTCAGCTATCTACAAATATAAATTTTTAAAAGTGTACTTAACTTAAGTCTACTGGGTTAGGACTTATGACAAGTCAAAGTCCTGCCCTTCGGAGCAATTTCAAGGAGGTGTTTTAATGGAACAAGAATTAGCTTATTCTTTTCACTTAGGTAGTGATAAAAACAAAAGTAAATTAGCAAAAAAAGGTTGCAAAAGAAAATATATCTGGTACAACTTCTTTATCTAATAATGCAATTCAAAACGCAAAAGATTTGTCAGATGTAAACAAACACAATTTAAGAGATTATGATAATCAAAGAGAATTAATTAGAACAATTTATGGCACTAATGATATTGTAGATAATGTTAAGCAATTATATTTAGAAGAATTTAAACAATCTAGAATTGAATATAACAATAGGCAAACTCGTGAAGATAGAAAAATTATAGATTACTTTAAAAAGGTTTGTGAATCTCAAAACGATATAGCTTGTGAAATTATTATAGAACTTGGAGATATGGACTTTTGGAATGACAAAGAAGAAAGATATAAATTTAAAATGGTTGATGTGTATAATGAGCAAATAAAAGATTTATCAAAAATTGTACCAGAGTTTAAAATTGCAAATGCAACAATACATTTTGATGAAACCTCTCCACATATGCACATTGTAGGTGTACCAATAATAGAAAATTGCACTAGAGGAATGAAAAAGCAAGTTGGAAAAAGTAAATTGTTTACAAAAACTTCACTAACTGAAATACAAGATAAAATGAGGAAAGCCTGTATTAAATCATATAATAAATTCTATGATATGGAGTTTAGGTTAAAAGAAAAGCAAAAAGGCCGAAATCAAGATATAAATGTTAAAGATATGAGCAATTATAGACAAGTTAAGAAACAATTAGCTAAAAAAGAACAGAAACTTGAAAAAGCTAATGTTCAAACAAAAGAGCTTGATAATACAAGTCAAGATATAAATAAAATATTAGAGAGTTTAAAACCTACTTTAATAAATAAAAATAATATGGTTATTTCAAGTGAAGATGTGCAGAAAATAAAAAATTATACAAAAGATGTAAAAGATATTATGAAAACTGTTAGAAGTGTAAATGACTTAAATATAGCAATTAGAGATTTTGAACATTCAACTTTTGAAACAATAAGAGAAGTATCTTCTTTAAAATATGAAATTGAGTTAAAAGATAAAGAAATAAGTAGCTTAAAAAGAGAATTATCAACTAAAGACAAAATTATAAACAAATTACAAACTGAAAAAGAAAAAATAAAAACAGAATTACAAAAATTCAAAGGATTTTGGCATAATATTATGAGCCATTTTTACAAACGAATTTGCTATGACAAAGATAATAACTATAAAATTGTTAGTGATGACCTATACAAAAATGGTATATTTGACGATAATGATAATGAAATTGCAAATAATACTTATAGAAAAGTAACTATACCAAATGAAAACAAGCAAAATAAAAATAAAAGAAGAAATAATGATACAAGATTTTAAAGGAGGAAAAAATCAATGAATAATGAATTACCAAAAACTAAAATAGATGAAAAAACAGGTATTGAATACCATTTAGAAGGAGATTATTATATACCTAACCTTATACCACCAAAACAAGAGAAAATTACTCTAAACAAATATGGATGTATGAGATTGAATTACCTAAAAGAGCATAAAAAAGCTGAATATACTATAATGCTAATAAACGGAACTTTAAATGCACACTTACAAGAATTACAAGAAACAGCAGACAACAGAGTGCAGCGAATTATTAACGAGTTAAAAGCTAAAAGCGACTTGATTGAAGATATGAAAAATACTGATATGCTTTACTGGGTTGGGACTATGAACTTAATTAAGGCACAAGCTGAAGAAATTGTTTTTAGTGAATTAATTTATGTGTAAAATGTATATAAAATTAACTTTAGAAAATCATTTGCTTTTATAAATAAAAGCCCTATAAATTTGCAATTTTATGTAAAATGTTGTATAATATTACTTAAGAAGGATTTTTAAAATTTAATTCCTGTATTCACTAATTAGTGGAGGAAGTATTCTCCAGCTTTTTAGTTTAACATATATAACGAGAAAACAACAATAAAAGAAAATGGAGGACATTACTATGTTAAAAAAATTCGCATTATGGTTTATCTGCTTCGGTTTAAGTTTCTTGGTTGAAAGCTTCGGCTGGACTGAACAAGGAAGAGCTTTTCTCTACATTGAATGTGGGACAATCGGAGTGATAATTGCATTACTTGTTTTGGTTTGCCTATTCGGAGGAAGTGGAGCATTAGAAAGACTTGGGCTTCCAATGTCACTGCTAATTATCTACGCAGTAAGTGTAGGAATAGCACTATTTGCTACTTGGGGAGCTACAAAGTTATTTGATGTAGATTTCTTCGTTGCCTACCAGATTATGAGCTTCGGTCAATGCCTGTGTGGCTCAAGCAAGAAAGATGATTAAACCACAAATACAAAAAAGAAAATTATTTCTTTTCCTCGAAAGAGGTTTCTTTTTTTGTCCAATTATGCAAAATAAAATTTACGAATAAAATTCTAAAACATAATATTTTAATTCTACTATTGCAATTTATGAAAAATATGATATACTTTAGTAAATTGATTGATATTTGTATCAATCGTGAGAAGTGCCGAAAAAAGTTGTAGATAACTACGTCAATGGCACCATATTATAACAACTTACGAACTTAAAAGTTTGTAGGTTGTTTTTTTGTACATAAAACTAAAATGTTCTCTTTCTGGAAAGGAGGGCATTTTTTATGTTTGAAGAGGAAAAAAAGTTATTTTAGATAGATGTGCATTATCTACAGTAGCAATTAGTTATGCATTTGAAAGATTAGGTAAATATCCTACATTTAAGCATGCAATGCGGTCAATATGAAAAATTGGTTAATGACAGTACACTATTGCAACTAGATGAATATATTTTTTTATATACCAATAATGATAGTATAATGCAAAGAAATAAAACAAGAGGAAAAGAATTATCAAAAGCATGGATTGATAGGTCAAGGACATGATTTTGCACCATTGAAACAGGACTAAAAATTGTGGTTGAGCCAGATATAAGAGAATGAATTGTAGTTGCTCATAAAATGGCTTTTGCTGACGTTTAGCATCAACCAGAATATATTTGATATTTTATAATTATCTGGAGATTGTTAGAATTGAAGATTTTGATTTAAAGTTAATAAAGCAAAAAATTCTACCAAGAGGTTCACATATAGAGGAAAATATGTTATAATAACAACGTTATATTTTAATAAAAAGTAAATATATTAAATAATTCTTAAAAAATAACTTTTATTAAAAGATGAAAGGAGAAAACATGGGATTTTTTGAAAAATTAAAACAAGGAATGAATAAAACTAAAAGTTCATTTGACGAAAAGATAAATAATGTATTTAAAAGCTTTAGAAAAGTAGATGAAGAATTTTTAGATGAATTAGAAGAAGTTCTAATTATGTCAGACATAGGAGTAGAAACATCAGTTAAGATAATTAGCAACTTAAGAAACAGAATAAAAAAAGATAAGATACAAGACGAAGAAGATGTAAAAAAAGCATTAAGAGAAGAAATGAAAAAAATATTAGATGTTACAGACATTAATTTACATTTAAATACAAAGCCATCTGTTATTTTAGTAGTTGGAGTAAATGGAGTAGGAAAAACAACATCTATTGGAAAAATTGCAAATAGATTAGCAAAAGATGGTAAAAAGGTAGTTGTAGCAGCAGCAGATACTTTTAGAGCAGCAGCTGTAGAACAATTAGAAATATGGGCAAACAGAGCAGGAGCTGATATAGTAAAAAGAGAAGAGGGTGTAGATCCAGCTTCTGTAGTATATGAAGCAATAAAAATAACAAAGAAAAAAGATGCAGATGTATTAATTGTAGATACAGCAGGAAGATTGCATAATAAAAAGTATTTAATGGACGAGTTAAATAAAATTCAAAAAGTAATTAACAAAGAAATGCAAGAGGCAGACAAAGAAGTATTATTAGTAATAGATGGGACAACAGGTCAAAATGCGATTTCACAAGTAAAAGCATTTAAAGAAGAGGCAGATTTAACAGGATTGGTTATTACTAAATTAGATGGAACAGCAAAAGGTGGAGTAGCAATTGGAATTGTTGAAGAAAATAAAATCCCAATTAAGTTTATAGGTGTAGGAGAACAAATTGACGATATGGAGATTTTTAATTCAGAAGATTTTGTAAAAGCAATCATTTAATAAAAAAGGATGTTAGAATTTAGGAGGAAAAAAAGTGAAAGAAGAGAGTAAAGAAAACGATAATATTTCAATCCAAAAAGAGAAAGATACAAGCAAAAAAGATATACAAGATTTAAATAAAAAGAAAAAAAATAGAACAAGAATGATTTTAGTATTATTATTTTTACTATTATTTGCAGGAATTAGTTATATTGAATTAAGAGGAAGTTATTTAGAATATTTGGAATTGGGTCAAAATTATACAAATATATTTTATACAAATCTAACTTATAGATATGGAATTATGGCAGTTAATTTTGTTATTTTATATTTTATTTTATATTTTACAAATAGGGGAATAAAAAAAGGATTAAAGCCATTTTTTGAAAAAGAAAAAAAAGAAATTCCGAAATTGCCAAATAAATCTTTAGCTTTAGTAATATCAGCATTAGTTAGTTTTGTAACATCATCAGCATTGATGCAAAAAATTATGCTTATTGCTAATGGTACATCATTTGGAATTCAAGACCCGATATTTGGATTAGATATTGCTTATTATATGTTTCAAAAACCAGTAATTGAAACATTAGCATTATATTTTGTAATTCTTTTTGTAGGATTATCAATTTATATAGCATTATATTATGTAATAGCATTTAATCGTTACTTTGATGGCGTAGATGGAAAAATGCTAAAAGAAAGCCTGTTTATGAAAAAATTAACAAGAAATGCATTATTAATAATAATAGGAATTGCAATGCTTACAGTAATAAATACCCAAAATACAATGTTTGGAAAAATTCTAACTGTTAAAAATGACTTAGAAATAGTAGGAGCAGGGATGACAGAGACAACCATTAAGTTATGGGGATATGTAATATTTGCATTTGTCATTATAATATTTGCATATAGAGCATTAAAATACTTTAAAAAAGGAAATACAGGTAAAGTATTAAAGAATCTTGCAGTAATACCAGGATATTTAGTAGTATTATTTATAGTAATGGTAGTATTTGATTTAGCATTTGTTAGCACAAATGAATTAGATAAAGAAAAAGAATATATAGCAGAAAATATAAAGAATACTAAAAATGCATATAATATTAATATAGAAGAAAAGAATATAGAAAATTCAGGAACCATAACAAGTGAAGAAGTAGAAGAAAATGCTAATGTAATTAATAATATACCAGTTATTAGTAAAGATGCTGTATCAAAAACATTAGAAAATAGTCAAACAGTGACAGGACACTATGTTTATCCTAATATTAGTATTGCAAAATACAATATAAATGGAAAAAATCAGCTAGTATATGTAGCACCAAGAGAAATAACAAACTCAGGAAGAACTTATAATAATAAAACATATGAATATACACACGGAATAGGAGAAATATTTACATCAGCAACAGAAAGTTCACAAAATGGAAATATACAATATATTCAAAAAGACATAGTTGGAAAAGATGAAAAAATAAATATTTCTGAACCACGTATGTATTTCGGATTAGAGACAAAAGAGACAATTGCAACAAATACGAAAAACAAAAACGAATATGATTACACTGATGAAAACGGAACAGATCAAGTATATTCTTATAATGGACAAGCTGGATTGCAATTAGGATTTTTAGATAGATTAATATTAGGTATAAAAAAAGGAGATATTAATTTAGCTTTCTCAGGAGAAATAACAAATGAAAGCAAAATTTTAATTAATAGAGATGTAATAACAAGAGCCAAAAAAGCATTACCATATTTAATTTATGATGAAGAACCATATACTGCAGTAACAGATGAAGGAAAGATTGTATGGGTGTTAGATGCTTATACAGTATCATCTAGTTATCCATATTCACAATATACAAGTATAGAACATGATGGAACAAAAGAAAAAATAAACTATATTAGAAACTCTGTTAAAGTAATTATCGATAGTTATGATGGTACAATGTCATATTATATAACAGATAGAAATGATCCAATAGCTATGGCATATAGAAACATTTATCCAAGTTTATTCAAAGAATTAGATGAAAAAATACCAGAAGATATATCAAGTCATTTTGTATATCCAGAATTTTTATATAATGTACAAGCAAAAATTTTAAAAGTATATCATAACGTAAAACCAGATGTATTATATAGAGCTGACGATGTATGGGATATTGCAAAATTTAATAGTACAAAATCAACAAAATCAACAGGAACTTATATGGAACCATACTATACAATGGTAAAAACATCAGATGGAGAACAACTAGGACTAGTTCAAATTTACACACCAGATGAAAAACAAAACATTATATCATATTTAGTAGGAAGCAATAGTAATGGAAACAATGAACTAAAACTATATAAATTTTCAGCAGACAGTAATATTGTGGGACCAATGCAACTTGATAAACAATTAGAAGAGGACGAAGCAATATCAAGTGAACTAAAATCATTAAATGTTACAGGAACAAAATTAACAAAACAAATGATAGCAGTTCCTATTAATAATACAATATTATATGTTGAACCAATATATCAAACAATGTTAAACGAATCAGAAGTACCAGTACTAAAAAAAGTAGTTGTAGCATCAGGAAACAAAGTTGCAATAGGAGACAACTTAACAAAAGCATTAGAAAATTTACTTTCTAAATATGCGGTAGACATAGAAGTAGAAAACACAGATGATGTTGAAGGATTAATAGAAGCAATTATAAAAGCAAACAAAAACTTAACACAATCAAATGAAAACAATGACTGGGAAATGATGGGAAAAGACATAAAGAAAGTTCAAGAATTAATAGATTCTTTAGAAAAAGTAAAAGAAAAAGAAGATAAAAAATGAGACACAGGGGACAGGTCTTAAATGTCTCATAATGAATAAAAAAGAGGAAACAATTCTTTGTTTCCTCTTTTTATAAAATACTATTTGTATAAATATTAGATTACTAATTTATAAAAAACTTTCTTTCCTTTTTTTAAAATAGCATAGCCATCTTTAAAATCATTATCAGATAAACAATAATTTACATCAGTAATTTTGTTATCATTTAGAGAAATTCCACCTTGATTTACTAAAGTTCTTGCTTGACCTTTTGAAGGAGCAATACCAGTTGTTATAATTGCCTCTAAAATAGAAATATTTGTAGATTCGATTTTTACTGTAGGCATATTTTCTAAACTGCCAGTACCATTAAATAAAGCATTAGAAGCTTCTTCTGCTTTTTTTGCTTCATCTTCTCCATGAATTAATTTTGTGATTTCATAAGCTGCTATTTTTTTAGCTTCATTAATATGTTCATCTTTTAGTGAAGTAAGCTCATTAATTTTATCTATAGGCAAAAATGTAAGCATTTTTAAAACATTTTCTACACTTGAATCTTCAATGTTTCTCCAATATTGATAAAATTCATAAGGAGATGTCTTTTTAGAATCTAGCCATAAAGCACCTTTTTCAGTTTTACCCATTTTCTTTCCTTCTTTTGTAGTAAGAAGTTTAAAAGTTAAACCGAAAGAATCATCTTTTCCAATTTTTCTGATTAAGTCAACTCCACCGATTATATTAGACCATTGGTCATTTCCACCTATTTCAAGTTTACATCCATATGTGTTATATAGATGTAAAAAATCATAAGATTGCATTAACATATAACTCATTTCAAAAAATGTTAATCCTGTTTCTAATCTTTGTTTATAACATTCAGCAGCAAGCATTTTATTAACTGAAAATAAACTACCAATTTCACGCATAAAATCAACAAATTTGAAATCTAAAAGCCAATCAGCATTATTTACAATAATGGCAGCATTTTCTCCTTCAAAACTAACAAATTTTTCTATTTGCTTTTTTAAACATTCAACATTATGATTAATATCTTCGCGAGATAGCATTTTTCTCATGTCTGTTTTACCAGAAGGATCACCAATGATAGCAGTACCACCACCAACTAAGATAATTGGTTTATGACCACATTTTTGCATATGACTTGCAACCATTAGTGAAACAAAATGACCAACATGTAAACTATCAGCAGTAGGATCAATTCCAATGTAGAAAGCAACAGATTCCTTACTAAATAGTTCTTTCATTTCTTTTGGATGAGTCATTTGCTCTATATAGCCTCTTTCTTCTAATATGTTAAAAACATTTTCCATCACGTTCATTCCTTCCATTAATTAGTCTAAATTAATATTGTTTATATTTTTTGTTTTATTTTTTAATGTGTTTTTAAACCCTTTAAATTCTTCATATCCTAAAAATCTGTTTAAGTTTTTTACAGAAATACCAGTTTCACCTGAAATGGTATCAAGTGAATTTTCTAAACCGTTTTCTTGTACATAAGATTTAAAATTTGAAAATTCAAATCCATCTTTAGTACTACATTTAGGGCATACGTTACCTTCTGAAATATAAAAACCACCACATCTACTACATCTATTAAATTCCATAATTTTTCCTCCTATTTTATCTTTTGACAAGTTTTTTTAAAATCCAACACATTGTATCATAAAATTTAATAAAATAAAAGAGCTTTTTAATTATTTTGTAGTTTTATAAACTTTTCATAAAATTCAGGGATATGGTTTTGCAAACGAATAGGTTTTAAAGAAGTATCAGTAAAACAATGTTTAGTTTCACCAGTTAAAACAATGTTACCAGTTTTTTTATTAGTTATAGAATATCCCATTGTTAAGCGAACACCATTAAATTGTTTAACATAAGGTTCTATTAAAATAATGTCATTAAAAGTTACATGATGTTTAAAAGAACAATTTACTCCTAGAACTGGTATCATAATTCCGTTACTCTCAAATGAAGAGTATGGCATTTCAAATTGTTCTAACATTTTACATCTGGCTTCTTCTAAAAATCTGATATAATTTGAATGGTGAACAATTCCCATTTTATCAGTTTCATAATAATTTATTTTTCTTTCAAATATAAAATCCATTTTTATCTTCCTTTCAAGTTATAAGTATATAAAAACAAAAGGCTAATGTCAAATGTTGAAATTAAAAGAAAATTGTGTTAAAATATATCTATTAACATTAGAAAATGTCTGTATGAATATATGGACATAAGGAGGAAGAATTGTGCTGGAAATAAACGCATTCCTTAAAGACAATTTCATAGTTGTCAATGCAGAAAAAAAAGAAAGGAAAGTAATAAATATGACTCGTGAAAAAGTCATAAAAGTGATTGAAAGTACTTTTTTGGATGAAAACATCGATAAAGAATTATACATTCTTTATGGAACGGTGTTGGGAGGTGCCTGCGGAATAATTATCAAAGAAAATAAAATAGAAGTATATATTTCATGTATAGCATATGCTTCTAAAAGACCAGAAATGGTATTAACAGGAAAAAAGAATTGGAAAAAATTATTCTGCTCGAAGATTTTTTAAGAAAAGGAGACTTCGTTTTTTACGGAGTCTTTTTTTAATAAAATAATTAAAAGAAATATAGAAAAAGTTAACAAGCAGTGGTATAATATGAAAAAACAAAATGGAGAAAAAAATGAAAAAAATAAATGGAATAATAATGCAATACTTTGAATGGTATATGGAATGTGAACAAAATTTATGGAATAACATAAAAGAACAAGCAAAAAAATTATCTGAATTAGGAATTACAGCAATATGGTTACCACCAGCATATAAAGGAATAGGTGGAGCAAATGAAGTCGGATATGGAGCATACGATTTATATGATTTAGGTGAATTTGATCAAAAAGGAAGTATAAAAACAAAATACGGTTCAAAAGATGAATATCTAGAATGTATTGAAGTGCTAAAACAAAATGATATAGAAAGCTATGCAGATATAGTATTAAATCATAAAATGGGAGCAGATAAATTACAAACGATACCTGCAACCAAAGTAGATTGGGGAAACCATAATCTTCAAATATCAAACCAAGAGACAGTAAGAGTTGCTACTAAGTTTACTTTTCCAGGAAGAAAACATAAATATTCAGAATTTGAATGGAATTGGACACATTTTGATGGAATTGATTATGATGAAAATTCAAAAGAACATGCAATTTTTAAATTTAAAGATAAAAATTGGAATAATGCTGTAGATGAAGAATTTGGAAACTATGATTATTTAATGGGAGCAGATATAGATTTTACAAACCAAGAAGTTGTTGAAGAATGTACAAAATGGGGAAAATGGTATATAGATATTACGCAAATTGATGGACTTAGACTAGATGCCGTAAAACATATTCCAGCAGATTTTTATAAAAAGTGGATAAAAGACTTAAGAGAGCAAACAAAAAAGGAATTATTTACAGTAGGAGAATATTGGACAGGAGATGTTCAGAAATTACATAGATATATAACCGAAACAGAAGGAGAAATATCTTTATTTGATGTACCTTTGCATTATAAGCTTTCATCAGCATCTAAAGAAGAAAATTATGATTTATCACAACTACTGGATAATACATTAGTAAAAGAAAATTCAAGTAAGGCAGTTACATTTGTAGATAATCATGATACTCAACCAGGACAAGCATTAGAAAGCTTTGTAGAAAGATGGTTTAAACCAGCGGCATATAGTTTGATATTACTTAGAGATGAAGGATATCCATGTGTTTTCTATGGAGACTATTATGGTATTCCACATGATGATATTAAACCTATTGAAGAACTAAAAATTTTAATTAATTTAAGAAAAGAAAAGGCATATGGAGAACAACATGATTATTTTGATCATCAAAATTATATAGGTTGGACAAGAGAAGGCGATGAGGAACATATTAAATCTGGTTTAGCAGTTGTGATTTCAAATACAGGAGATGGGGAAAAGAGAATGTATATAGGAACTCAATTTGCGGGAAGTAAGTTTATAGATAGTTTAGAAAATTGTGAAGAAACTATAGAAATAGATGATTATGGATTTGGAAATTTTAAAGTAAAAGGAAAATCAGTATCAGTCTGGGTTAAGATATAAAATAAACAAGAATAAAGAAAAGCGACAAAAAACGACAAAAAAATGGGACATTTTAGACCTGTCCCTGATGTGTCAAGAAAGGAGAAAAGGATGTCTAAATTTGTTCATTTACATATACATAGTGAGTTTAGTTTGTTGGATGGAGCAAATAGAATCAAAGATTTGCCTAAAAGGGCTAAGGAGTTGGGAATGGATGCTATTGCTCTTACAGATCATGGGGTTATGTATGGTGCAATTGATTTTTATAAAGCATGCAAGGCAGAAGGGGTAAAACCTATTATTGGTTGTGAGGTATATGTAGCACCTCGTTCACGATTGGATAAAGAACCTAATATTGATAATAAATATAATCATCTTATTTTGCTTGCTAAAGATAATGAAGGGTATAAAAATTTAAGTAAGTTAGTTTCTTTAGGGTTTGTTGATGGATATTATTATAAGCCACGTATTGATTTAGAGATTTTAGAGAAATATCATGAAGGTTTAATTTGTTTGAGTGCATGCCTAGCAGGAGCTGTAAATCAAGCTTTATTAAATGGTCAAAATGAGAAGGCAGAAGAAATTGCTTTATGGCATAAGAGAGTTTTTGGAGAGGATTATTATATTGAAATTCAAAATAATGGAATTCAAGAACAAGTTTTAGCTAATCAAAAATTAGTACAATTAGCTAGAAAATTAGATATTCCGCTAGTTGCTACTAATGATGCACATTATTTAAAAAAAGAAGATGCTTATAATCATGAGGTTTTATTGTGTATTCAAACAGGAAAAAGAATGAGTGACATTGATCGTATGAGATTTGACACAGATGAATTATATGTTAAGTCTCCAGAAGAAATGATAGAATATTTTAAAGCGTTTCCAGATGCAATAGAAAATACAGTTAAAATTGCAGAAAAATGTAATGTTGAATTTGAATTTGGACATACTATTTTACCTAATTATGATGTACCAAAGGAATTTCCTACACATTATGATTATTTTAAAAAATTATGTGATGATGGAATAGAAAAAAGATATGGAAAAAATCCATCAAAGGAAATATTAGATAGAGCAGAATATGAGATTAGTGTCATAAAAAAGATGGGATATGTGGATTACTTTTTAATTGTATGGGATTTTATAAATTATGCTAAAACCCATGGAATACCTGTAGGACCAGGACGTGGATCAGGAGCCGGTTCGATTATTGCGTATGCTATTGAGATAACAGATATTGACCCTATGAAATATGGATTACTTTTTGAAAGATTTTTAAATCCGGAAAGAATAAGCATGCCTGATTTTGATGTTGACTTTTGCTATGAACATAGGCAAGACGTAATTGATTATGTATCAAGAAAATATGGACATGACCATGTATCACAGATTATAACTTTTGGAACAATGGCTGCTAAAATGGTTATTAGAGATGTTGCAAGAGTTTTAGATGTACCATATTCAGAGGCTGATAGTTTAGCAAAAATGATACCTAATGAACTACATATTACTATAAAAAAAGCATTAGAACAAAATAAAGAGTTAAAAGAAAGATATGAATCTGATGAATTAGTAAAAAAAGTATTGGATATTGCAATGGGATTAGAAGGAATGCCAAGACAGGCTTCTACTCATGCGTGTGGAATTGTTATAACAAAAGAGCCAGTAGATACATATGTTCCATTATATGTTAGAGATGGACAAATATCTACACAATATATAATGACAACTTTAGAAGAATTAGGACTATTAAAAATGGACTTCTTAGGATTAAGAACATTAACAGTAATTCAAGATACTATTGATTTAGTAAAAGAAAATAGAGGAATAGATGTAGAATTTGATAAAGAAATGGCAGATCCTAAAGTATATAAACTATGGCAAGAAGGAAAATCATGTGGAATTTTTCAGTTTGAATCGCAAGGTATGACAAACTTCATGAAAGAACTAAAACCAGATTGTTTAGAAGACTTAATAGCAGGAGTTTCTTTATATCGTCCAGGACCAATGGACCAAATTCCAAGATATGTAAAAGGAAAATTAAATCCTGGACATAATGAATATACTCATCCAAGATTAGAACCAATATTAAATGTAACATATGGATGTATGGTATATCAAGAGCAGGTTATGCAAATTGTTCGTGATTTAGCAGGATATTCACTTCGGAAGAGCTGATTTAGTAAGACGTGCAATGGGAAAGAAAAAGCTAGATGTTATGGCAAAAGAAAGAGAAATATTTATTAATGGACAAGTAGATGAAAATGGAAATATTATTGTACCAGGGTGTGTAAGAAATGGAATTGATGCAAAATCAGCGAATAAAATATTTGACGAAATGGCAGAATTTGCTAAATATGCTTTTAACAAATCACATGCAGCATGTTATGCAGTAGTAGCCTATAGAACAGCTTATTTAAAAGCATATTATCCAGCTGAGTTTATGGCAGCAACATTAAATAGTTTTTTAGGAAATTTAGATAAAATTCCTCAATATATTGATGAATGTAGAAGTCTTGGAATTGAAATTTTAAAACCAGAAATAAATAAAAGTAATACAAAATTTACTGTTGAAAATGGAAAAATAAGATTTGGACTTCGGAAGTATAAAAAATGTAGGAACAGTTCCTGTTGACAACATTGTAAAAGAGAGAAATACAAATGGTTTATATAAGGGTTTTACAGATTTTTGCGAAAGAATTGCAGATGAATCAGTAAATAAAAAATGTATAGAAAGTTTAATTAAAGCAGGAGCATTTGATGAATTTGAACAAACAAGAAGTACTTTATTAGCTTCTTTTGAAAAAATAGTAGATACTATTCAAAGTGGAAAGAAAAAAGGTCTTGAAGGTCAAGTATCTATGTTTGATTTAGGAACAAAACAAGAACAGGAAAAATTAAATGAAATAAAATATACATTTGAAGAACATGAAGAATTGCCAAATAAAGAAATATTATCATTAGAAAAAGAAATGTTAGGAATTTATATTTCAGGACACCCACTAGAAAAATTAAGAAGTCAGATTGAACAACAAACCAATATTAATACAATGCAAATAAGAAATATAGATGAACAAATGACAACTAATATTGAAGAAAACCAAATACAGCAAGAGACGAAAATAAAATTTAAAGATGGACAAAGTGTAAAATATGCAGGAATTATAACTTCCATAAAGAAAAAGTATACTAAAAACAATAAGATTATGGCATTTGTAACAGTTGAAGATTTGTATGGAACAGCAGAAATAATTGTTTTTGAAAATGCATATATAAAATCCGGAAAGAGTTTAGTAGAAGAAAATATTGTGATAGTAGAAGGACGTTTAAGTATAAGAGAAGATGATACAACTACAATCATAGCAAATGAAATTAAAAATTTTGGAGAACAAAAACAGAAAGTATTGATATTAGATATTAATGATAGTACAGAAGAACAGAAAAATAAATTAAGAGGAGCTATAAAATATTTTTGTGGAGATAAAAATAATATTAATGTTCAAATTAAAATAGATAAAGAAATAAAACCTTGTGGACAGATTTATTTAACAAAAGATATAATGAAAGTAATTCAAAATATATTAGGAGATAATAGAGTTAAATTAGAGGAAAAATAAAAAAGGAACATCATAAGTGTTCCTTTTTTAATTTTTTAAAATATTAGATCCATTCCCCATATTTTTTAATATAAACTTTTTTTGCAAACATAGCAACAAAGCAATATAAAATTGGAACTCCAATAATAATTGACATGTAAGGAAGTGGGATAGGTATTAAACCAATAACATTTCCAAGCCATGTAAATGGAACGAGAATTCCTAATATACATAAAGCAATTGATGAAAAATATACCATTTTATGTGCGTTACTTTGAATAAAAGGTATTTTTGCAGTTCTAATAATGTGCATTCCTAAAAGATTTGATACAATACTATAAGTAAACCAAATTGTTTGGAAAAGTGCAGGATCTCTTAATTTAAATACAAACCATAAACATGCAAATACAATTAAATCAAAAGCAGAACTTAAAGGTCCCATAAATAGCATGAAATTTTTTAAACTTTTCAAACTAAATGTTCGAGGCTTTTGTAAATATTCTTCATCAACATTATCAAAAGGCAAAGTCAATTGACCAAAATCATAAAGCAAACCTTCAACTAATAATTGAATAGGAGTTTCAGGTAAAAAAGGTAATGCTACACTAGCAACTATAACAGACAAAACTTCACCAAAATTAAAACTTGTTGCCATTTTGATGTATTTCATTAAATTTCCAAAAGTTCTTCTTCCTTCAGTTACACCATCTAATAGTACATGTAAATCTTTTTCAAGTAAAATGATATCAGCAGATTCTTTTGCAATATCAACTGCAGTATCAACTGAAATTCCAACATCTGAATTTGTAAGAGAAGGAGCATCATTTATACCATCACCCATATATCCAACAACATTACCAGACTCTTTTAAAAGTCTAACAATTCTTGCTTTTTCTATAGGAGAAAGTTTTACAAATATATTGGTCTTTTTTAATAATCTTAAAACACCAGCATCAGCCAAATTTTCAATTTGGTTACCTTGAACTATATTTTTAGAATTAATACCAACTTTTTTACATATACATTCTGTTACTTCAGCGTTATCACCAGTTAGGACAATAACTCTTATTCCAGCCCTGTTTAATTTTTGAATAGCAGATTTAGCAGATTCCTTTGGAGGATCTAAAAATCCAATAAAACCTAAAAGAATCATATTTTTTTCATCATCAATATTAAACATTGTAGTATCTCTTAAATCATTTTTTTGGCAAACAGCAATAACTCTTAAACCATCTTTATTTAACTTTTTGGCTATTTGTTTTATATTATCTTTAATTTTATTTGTAATAGGTGATAATTGCCCCTTATAATCCACCATATTACATATTTCAAGTATTTCTTCAACAGCGCCTTTAGTTATCATTTGTTTTTTTACACCGTCTGAAACAATAACAGATAAACGTCTACGTGTAAAATCAAAAGGAAGTTCATCTACTAGTTTATATTTCGTAGTGTAATCATTCATATCATTTTGCAAAGCTCTTGCAACAACTGCTTCATCAATATTTCCTCTTAAACCTGTTTGAAAATATGAGTTTAAAAACGCATGTTTTAGAACTCTTATATCTTCGTTACCATTTATATCTAAATACTTTTCAAGCACAATTTTATCTTCTGTTAATGTTCCGGTTTTATCAGTACAAAGAATATTCATAGCACCAAAGTTTTGAATAGAATCTAGTTTTTTAACAATTGTTTTCTTTTTTGACATTTTTACAGCACCTTTAGAAAGACTTGATGATAATATAACAGGTAAAAGTAAAGGTGTAATACATATTGCTATTGCAACAGCAAAAGTAAATGCTGTTACAGGAGCATGTTTCCATGCATTAAGTATAAAAACTATAGGAGTTAATATAAGCATAAATTTTATTAATAATTTACTGATATTTTCGACACCTTTTTGAAAAGAAGATTTAGGCTTTCCTGTTGTTATAGTGTGAGCTACTTTACCAAAATAAGTACTATCAGCTGTTTTTATTACAGCACATTTAGCAGAACCACTAATTACATTTGTTCCCATAAAACAAATTGTATCTAAATCAGATATAGAATCTAACTCATCTTCAGTTAATTCAGTATGAGAAAGTTTCCTTACAGCATCAGATTCACCAGTTAAAGAAGATTGTCCTACATATATATCTTTAGATTCTAAAATTCTTAAATCAGCAGGAATCATACTTCCGGCAGATAGAATAACAATATCTCCTAAAGTAATATCTTTTATTGGAAGTGCAACTTCTTTTCCGTCCCTTAATACGGTAGTAGTAGTAGCTACTAGTTGTTTTAATTTTTCAGCTGCTTGATTTGAACGAAATTCCTCAAAAAATTCAAGCAAAGTACTAGCTATAACCAAAACCAAAATAACAATAATGTTTGCATAGCTAGGAGTTTCAGGTAAATAAACATCTGTGTAAAATAAAATTGCAACAATTCCGAAGAAGAATACTGTTAAAAGGACTAAATAAACTTTCTAACAAATAATTGTACCATTTTTTGGGTTTAGTTTGTTTTATTTCATTTGGGCCATATTTATTAAGTCTTAGTTCAGCTTCTTGGCTTGAAAGTCCCTGTATATTTATGTGGTATTGTTTTATAAAATCGTCTTTAGGCAGAAGACATTCATTACCATATAATTTTTTTACATTAACTTCCTCTCTTTGATTTTTTGCATTTTGCATTATAAAATCATCTCCATTCTTTTGTATAAAGTTTCTTTAAAATTATACCACTAATATAAACTAATGAAACAATAAAGTTGAAAAATTTTTAATTTATTAGAATAAATATAGAGAAATAAGACATGATTAAATTTATATTAATCATATCTTAAAACATTCAAACGACTAAATTATAAATAAGAGTAGTTAACATACAAATTAAAACACCACAAACAGTAGGAATAATAAAACTTAGTAAAGTCCATTTTAAACTACCAGTTTCCTTCTTTATAGTAAGCAAAGTAGTAGCACAAGGAAAATGAAGACAAGTGAAAATCATAACATTAATAGCAGTAAGCATAGTCCAACCATTATTAATAAGAATTTGACCAATTTGATAAGTATCTTCTAAATTAACTAAAGAACCATTGCCCATATAGCACATTAAAATAATAGGTAAAACAATTTCATTAGCAGGAATTCCTAAAATAAAAGCAGTTAAAATATAACCATCCAATCCCATTAAATTAGCAAGAGGCGTTAAAAAATTAGCAATAATATCTAATAAACTCATATCTTGAAAACCAATATTTGCAAAAAGCCAAATAACCAAACCAGCAGGAGCGGCTACACTAACAGCTCTACCTAATACAAATAGAGTCCTATCAAAAATTGAACGTATAAAAACTTTACCAAATTGAGGTTTCCTATAAGGAGGAAGTTCTAATACAAATGATGAAGGCATACCTTTCAAAATTGTTTTAGATAATATTTTTGATATTAATAAAGTTAAAAATATTCCTAATAAAATAACAAAAATAACAGCTAAAGTTGATATAAAAGTAGCACCAATACCATTCATTGTGCCTGCAATAAATATGGTAGCAACAGCTATTAAAAAAGGAAATCTACCATTACAAGGGACAAAATTATTAGTAATTATAGCAATTAATCTTTCTCTAGGAGAATTAATAATTCTACATCCAACACAACCAGCAGCATTGCAACCAAATCCCATACACATTGTTATCATTTGTTTTCCTGTACAGCAACATTTTTTGAAAAATCCATCCATATTAAAAGCAATTCTAGGAAGGTAACCAAGATCTTCTAAAATTGTAAATAAGGGAAAAAATATAGCCATAGGTGGTAACATTACAGAAATTACCCAAGTTAAAGTCTGATAAATTCCTAATATTAACATATTAGATATCCATTCAGGAATACCTATCCAATTAACAAATAAAAACAATTTTTCTTGTATCCATTCAAACAAGCTAAATAAAATTTGAGAAGGATAATTTGCACCAACAATAGTAAGCCAAAAAATTAATCCTAGAAATAGAATCATAATAGGAAAGCCTAAATACTTTGAAGTTAATATTTTATCTATTTTTCTGTCTCTAGAAGAATAATTTTCATTTTCAAAAGTACATACTTTTTTACATATTTTTTCCGCTTTATCCATAATACTAGAAACAATAACATCTTTAAAATTTCCATTTAATTTTTTAAAAGCATCGAATTTATTAATATCAATTGAAAAGTTTTCTTGAATAGAATTTAAAATTTTTGGTTCACCATCTAATAATTTTAGTGAAACCCATCTATACAGTTGTTTAGGAAGAGATGTTTCAACTTCTAATATATTTGATATTTCTGAAATAGACTTTTCAATATCTTTAGAATATCTAACTTTTTTAGGATTAGGTTTAATGTTTCCATTACATACTTTTTCTAAAGTTTTAATTAAATTAGTTAAAGTTTTTTTCTTTCTTGCGGTTGTACCGACTACAGGGATACCAAGTTCACTAGATAATTTATCTAAGTCTATTTTTATTTTTTTCTTTTTTGCCTCGTCAAGTAAATTAACACACAATATAACATTATTAGTTATTTCCATTACTTGAAAAACTAAATTTAAATTTCTTTCAAGGCAAGTAGCATCTACTACAATAATAGTACAGTCAGGTTTACCAAAGCAAATATAATCTCTTGCAATTTCTTCTTCTTCAGAAGTAGATAATATTGAATATGTACCAGGAATATCAACTAATAAAAAATTTGTTCCGTTATAAGAAAAATCACCAGTAGCATTAGCAACAGTTTTCCCTGGCCAATTTCCAGTATGTTGATGCATTCCAGTAAGACTATTAAAAATAGTAGATTTTCCAACATTAGGATTACCAGCTAAAGCAACAGTAAAACCATTTTCGTTTTTGAAACATATAAATTTATTCTCAAGTAAACGTGTACCAGTTGAAGATTTTGTAAGACCCATTGTTCACCTCCTAAATTATATAATATAATGTATGAAAGATTTAAAATAGTGTGATAAAAACTATAATAAAATAAGAGACTAATAATAGATGATGTTAAAACTAAAGTTCCTAATTCTATAAATATTAAAGAAATAGGAACTTTTATATAATGCATAAAAATCTTAAAAAATAACTGATATAAGAGAAGTGTCTTCATCTCTAATAGCAATTAAAGTACCTCGTATATCAAAAGCACGTAACCCTTTAGAAGGACTATTTAAAATAGGGGTAATATACGAATTATTAACTAGACCTAAGTCTAAAAGTCTTCTTCTAACACTACCAGTACATTCCATAGATTCTATTTTTCCTTTTTTCATAATAGGCAAATTTTTAAGTAAAATAATATTATTCATTAGTCAAGCCTCCCTAAAAAGTTCTATAATAATATTATATTTTATCGAAAAAACAAATGTTACACTTGACAAATTATTTTAATTATGAAAAAATTACGAAGAAAAGAAACGTAGGGAGGAAATAAACATGGAAAAAATAAGAGGTTTTGAAGTTGCAAAAGGATTTGAAGATAAAGAAATTAATTTACCAGAAAGAAAAACAAAATATTCAGCAGGATACGATATTGAAGCTGCAGAAGATGTAATTATTCCAAGTTTTAAAAAAGGAATAAATCCAACATTAGTAAAAACAGGAATAAAAGTTTACATGCCAGATGATGAAGTAGTGCTATTATATAATAGAAGCTCAAATCCAAAGAAAAAAGGATTAATCATGGCAAATAGTGTTGGGGTAATAGATAAAGATTATTATGGAAACCCAGATAATGATGGTCATATTATGTTTGCATTTTATAATATAAAAGAAGAAGATATAGAAATAAAAAAAGGAGAAGCAATAGGGCAAGCATTATTCCAAAAATATTTGATAACAGACGATGATAAAGCAGAAGGAAAAAGAATGGGTGGATTTGGTTCAACAAGAAAATAAAAAAAATAAAATAAAAAAATTTAACCTTAGAGCCCCAACGAAAACAGCTATAATATACATAAAAAAACCAAGGTAAAGGCTTTGACTTTTACCTTTTTTTGTTGTATAATAAATATGGTTAAAAAATCCAATAAAGTTATTTAAAGTAAAATATTTACATAACTTTATTATCTTTTTTTCGCCGAAAAATATAATAAATGCTGAAAGGAGTTGACTTACATGTTTAATGTAGGAGACAAAATTGTATACCCAATGCATGGAGCAGGGGTAATTGATTCAATAGAGGAGAAAAATATTTTAGGGGAGAAACAATCTTATTACATATTAAAAATGCCTGGAGAAGTTAAGGTAATGGTGCCAACTGCAAAAGCAGAAGAAATAGGAGTAAGAAATATTATAGATAAAAGTTCAGCAGATAAAGTTATAGGTGTGCTAGAACAAGATGAAACAGTAATGGATAAAAATTGGAACAAAAGATACAGAGATAATATGGATAAAATGAAAAGTGGAGACATATATGAAATTGCTGATGTAGTAAGAAACTTAAGTTTTAAACAAAAAGAAAAAGGTCTTTCTACTGGTGAAAAAAAGATGTTAAATAATGCAAAACAAATATTAGTAAGTGAATTAGTATTAGCAGAACATGCTACTCAAGAAGAAGTAGAGCAATTAGTAGAAAATAAAATAAATACATCATACATGATGTTTAGAGCAGATGATATAGAGCCAGAAAGTGTAGTAAATAAATTCATACCTTTTGATGGTACAGGAACATCAGATTAAAAGTTATATCGTATTAAATAGTAATAATATTACTATTTTAGTACGATATTTTAAATTTTTTAAATAAAACATGGAAAAGTTTTAAAAATGTATTGACAAAATTAATAGTTCATATTATAATAGCAATTGTCGTAAACAGACAGCCAGTTCAAAATAGTATATGCAGATGTGGCGGAACTTGCTGAGGTTGTTCGAACGAAAGTGAGTTACAACGTCAGTATGTGTAGCAAAATATTTGTAAATCAATTTAATATGCAGATGTGGCGGAACTGGTAGACGCACAGGACTTAAAATCCTGCGGTTGAATAAACCGTGCCGGTTCGATTCCGGCCATCTGCACCAAATACTTACGATTTTCTATAGAAATTTAGAGAAATCATAAAAAATAGGAAATCGTTAAAAAGCACTTATCAAGATACTTTGATAGGTGTTTTTCTTTTTCTTAAATTTCTATCAGTTTCTCAAAAATAACCAAATTTCGTTCCAAATTAAAGTTCCAAATTTTAACCTTTACTTCATATTAAGTTCGGAAAGGACAAGATATGGAAAATGAATTTAAGTTTATAAATCAAAAGGAAATTTACCAATATAAGTTTTATATGATACCAAAGGAGCTTTTTGTCAATGAAAGATATATTTCTCTATCTCCAGCTGCAATATTGCTTTATGGTATATTGTTAGACCGATTAACACTATCTATAAAAAATAATTGGATAGATAAAAACGGAAATGTGTATTTAATTTTTACTAGAAAAGAAATACAAAAATTATTGCATATTTCTGATAAAACTTGTACAAAGGTATTTAAAGAATTAGTAGATGCTAAATTACTATTAGAAAAGAGTCAAGGAAAAGCAAAGCCCAAACTGCTATATCCTGCTCAAATGATACATGATGTCAAGTTTGATAATTTGAATCGTAAAAATTACGATTCACAACCAGAAAATTTTACGACTCATGAATCGGAAAATTTACGACCTAACTATACAGATAATAATAAATATACTAATAAAACTAAAAAGAGTTCTTGGCACTATGAAAATGAAAGACATTATAGTGAAGAGTTTTTAAATAGCTTATATGCTAATTTAATTGATTAAAGGAGGATTTTAGAAATGGATGAAAGATATGATGAAAAAGGAAATTTAAAAGAAAGTTTTATAGACAAGAGAACAGGAATTGAATATAACCTAGTTGGAGATTATTATCTTCCTAATCTTGTACTAGAAGCTGAAGAAAAAGTGATATTAAATAAATATGGATTACTAAGATTAAATTATTTAAAAGAACATAAAAAAGCTGACTATATAATAATGTTTATGAATAAAACTCTAAATAAACACTTAAAAGAAGTACAAGAAACTGCTAAAGCAAGAGTCGATATACTTATAAAGAAATTTGCAAAACAAGACAATATTGATGAAGAACTAAAAGCTAAAAATCAATTAGAGTGGGTACAAATGATGAATAACTATAAAAATAGAGCTGAAGAAATTGTTTTTAGTGAGATAATATATATTTAATTAAAAAAGTATGATATACTATGCACATAATAAATGGTAATTTGGAGGTTAATCATGTATAAGAAAATATCAAGAAATGAAAAAATAACAAGAAAAATTAGTGAAGTACATTCGGCAGATAACTATTTAACAAAAGAAACTACAGAAAATGTGAGTTTAGCAGTTACTAGACTAAACGGTAAATTAGAGTCAAGTAAGATAATAAATGAAAGAGTTTATTACTTTATCAGTGCAGATGCTGACTTTTTAATAGATAATGAAAAAGTTCATTGCGAAAGTGGAGATGTCTTATATTTGAATAAAGATACCAATTACTCTGCTGAAGGATCTTTTGAAGCGATTACTATTAATGTACCTGCATTTGGAGTAATAAAATAATACTTATACAATTTATATTGGTAAATTACTATAAGAGTTAGAGTAAAATCTAGCTCTTTTTTCTTGGCTTTTTACTTAATTCATAGCAAAACTAATTGGTAGTATACCTATAATTTTTTGTATAAAGCAAGCCATGAATTTGTACTACCGCACACATTCAAAAGTACAAATTAAAAAATTTGTGCTTTATACAAAACTTTAAGAAAGTTTTACAAAAAAATATTAAAGATTGGAGATGAAATTTATGAGAAATAGATCAATAAAAAAACAAGTATGGCTTAATAGTAAAGAAAACGAATTATTAAAAAATAAATGTATGAAAGCAGGTATATCAGAAGCTGCTTTTTTTAGACTTGTAATTGAAAACACAGAAATTAAAGAAAAACCAGATGAAAACTTTTATAGAATATTAAATGATTTAAGAGGTGTAGCAGTAAATATAAATCAACTAGCAAGAGTAGCAAATAGTTATCAATATGTAGATGATAATAAATATTATCCACTTGCTAATAAAGTTAATAATATGGTTGATGATTTACAAAAGTTTTATCTTACACCTACTAAAAAAGAATAGGAGAATTTATGGCAGTAACTAAATTTTTATCAAGAAAAACAAGATTAGATACAATAATTAAATATATTATGAATGGAGAAAAAACAGAAAAAATGATGTATGTATCTGGTGTAAATTGCAAGCCAAATACTGCAATTCAGCAAATGCAAGATACAAAGAAAAGATTTAATAAAGAAGGTGGAATTATATCATATCACTTAATACAATCTTTTGAAGGTAAAGAAGTATCTCCAGAGAAATGTCATGAACTTGGATTAAAATATGCAAAAGAATTATTTGGAGATGACTATGAATTTGTAGTTGCTACTCACTTGAATACCGATAATGTTCACAACCATATAGTTATAAATTCTGTCTCATTTAAAAGTGGAAATAAGTTTTATAGTAATAGAGAAACTAAAGATTTTATAAGAATTACATCGGATTTTATCTGCAAAGAGGATGGATTAAGTATCTTATCAACTCCATGGAAATATAAGGGTTATTACAAGTTATATGCTAAAAATAATTCATATATGCAATTAGTAAAGAAAGATATAGATGATGCAATATCAAGTTCATATTCATATAAAGGTTTTAAAACAAGATTAGAAAATCAGGGATATTGTATTTCATATAATGAAGAAACTGGACTTTTAGTTTCAAGAAACAACAGCTATAAAATTGTAAGGCCACAAGAATTATTTGGAGATAACTATACTAAAGAAAAAATATTAGATAGAATTGAGAATAAGAATCATAACAAAATATATATTCCAAGGAAAAAGTACAAGATGACTATTGAAGAATATAATAAATTTAAACAAAAACAAAGAGAATATCAATTAGGAAAACTGCCTTTACTTTATATTTTTATATGTCTATTATTGAAAATTGACCCATTGCCACCAAAAATTGAAATAAATAATCATAAAGTTCCTATTACAAAAGAAATGAAAATAGCAATAAAACATTTAGACACCTTAAGTGAGCAAACTATTTTACTTACTGAAAACAAAATCAATAATTTAAATGACCTTAAAAGTTATAGATATAGTAAAGAAGAAAATTTAAGAATTTTAAAAGGTAAAAGAGAAAGCTTATGGAGAAAAAGAAGTAAAGAAGCGAATCCAGAAATAAAAGAAAAGATTACCCACGAAATTGATGATTTAAAAGTTTTAATTAAGAAAATTAATAAAGATATTGTTAATTGCTTTGAAATTGAAAATAGAATCATTCTGCTCCAAAATCAACTTGAAATTGAAAAGACAAAAGATAAGGTTAAGGAAAAGAAGGATAAAATAAGAACAAAATAGTAAAATTTAAAAGTTAGCATTGCCTTTTATCGAGTACTGGTATGACATAAGTTTTCTGTTTGTAGAAGATAAAATAATTAGAGATTTTGAACTTGAAAAGTTATGTAAAATGTAGTATAATTAAATTAAGTATGGGGATTTCCTCGTATTTGCAGGTACTACTTACTATATAAACTTATTTAAGGAGGACTTACTATGAAAAAAGAAGTAATTATTGTACCGATGGACAAATGCCCTCTGGATGTGCTGGCAGAAATGAAAGAGCGGACAAGGGACGCTTGGATTTTCTTGCATAGCAATGCTGTTGAAAAATTACAGCACAGCGACGGTGTCTCCAGTGAAGAAGGAAGAAAGCAGGGAACTTTGGTTTTGACGTGGGAAGCTACGGAAGAATATCCTGAAACAAGAGTTGTCGTTGATGTCTGCGGATTGAATGCAGAATGGAAACCAATTATCGCTATTTCAGCTTCTGACATTGCTTTTAACCTTATGCCAATTGACCCTGAAGACATCTACTTCTTGAAGATGGCAGAATAATTTGTCTTGAATCAAGTCAGAGCATAATGTGTACTTCACATTGTGCTCTGGCTTTTCTCTCTATATATCTTTAATTTATACATCTATTTCTATCTAGTATCGTTATTTAAAATTTTTCTTGTTTCATTAATTTATTTACAATTTTCATTATACCACTCTTCCATAGCACAGTTAATAATATTTCCCTCATAGCATTGCTCATTATAATTATAACTCAATAGTTTTTTATCATCATCTGTTAAATTGCATTGGACATCTCCATCAACTAGAATACATTGATTAGAACCCTTATTTGCTTTATTGCATAAATTAGATGCTTCGTTCACAACATCTCCCATCCACACTACATCATTTATAGAGCTACCTGAATAACCAGCTTTAACCATCAATGCTCTTCCATATGCTAATCCAATTCCAATAGAGATAGTTTGTATATTCTTCTTTTTTAGTTTATAATTTAATATTTTTATCAATGAGTTGATTTTTGCAGAACAAGAAAACATTGCTTGAAGTTGTGATTTATATCTAGCATTAAATATAGCTGAAACACAATCTCCAACGATATTAATTTCCTTACAATCTTCAAAACTATTTATAACTGCTACTACTTCGGAAATATAACTCCTATATAATTTTGCTAGAGTTGGTCTCTTGTGTTCATCTGTTAAATCTGATGAATCTCTTATATCAACAAATAAAGCACCAACTTTTATGTAAAAGCCATTTGTAAAGGTTAATTTATCTCTACTTGGTATTTCTTCTAATTCTTCAAAATCTGTATTACTTGCATTTAATATATCATCTATTCTTTTTGAACTTTTTTCTACATCATAATTAATGTGATTTGTTTCCATAGTATACCTCCATTATATAATGTTAAATAATTCACATATACAAAAAATAATAAATGAACTAATCAACAGTTTTATACTATAATTATATAATTTAAACTTATAATCACATATTTTTGAATTTATGTATATTTGCGAATTTATATCATTTATTAATTGTCCTTTACTTTCTTTTTCACATTTTTCTTTATAACTAGAATAGTTCATACTTGCAATGCTACCAAAAAATAATAAAGAATTTGTTTTTAGTTTATGTTCTCTATAAACTTTGCTATCAATTCTTCCTATCAAGGCTAATAGCAGTAATATTAGACAAGATATAGCTGATAAATACATAGCAACTAACATAAATATTGAGATAACTTGTCCAAAATTTAATGTTATTATGTCTTTGATTGCAATATTTGAGACGTCCTTAAAAATATCAGGTATGCTTTTCGAAATTACAAATCCAATGAATACACCTACAAAAGCTAATATAAAGGATATTTTATTATCTATATTTGAAATCCAGAAATTTACTAACTCTAATTTTTTAAATGAATCTTCTTTTGTATCAGTGGTATTTCGTTCATACATTATTATTAACCTCCATTACATATTTTTCTATTTTTTCTAAATCCTCTTTGTATCTTTCTACATTTGTATTTTCGGCATGATTTTCTATTCTTTCGTTTATTGCATCTTTAAGTTTAAAAACAATATAATTTTGTTTTGCCCAAAGAATAGTATCTTTTTCAACATTTATCCAATAACCATTTTCTCTTGCCATAACAATCATTACATTATATGCTTCGTTATACATTCCAAAATAGTTATATATATAAATTAGGCTACAATCGAAGTCTCTTGTTATTTTATTTTTTGAATAATTAAGTTTTTCTCCTAATTCATATATTATTTCAATACACATTTTCCAAAAATCTATCCCCATATTTTTTGTATACTCAGGTTTACAAAATCCATATTCAAGATATCCACCAACTTTATAGTATAGCTCTTCAATCTTTGTTTCAAAATGAGATACATCTAATTTTATTTTTTCTTTTTCTTTTTTGATTTCTAGTTCCCTATTTTTTAATTGTTCTTCCATTTTAGCTAATTCTTTAGTCTTTTTTAAGGCATTATCATATATGTTCTGAATATCTATATCACTTTCAGAAAAACTTAAAGTATTTTCTGGTTTAATAGGTTTTCCAAGTTCATTTGCTATATCAAGATAAAAATCATTAGTAGAATAACCTTTAAAATATTTATTTGATTTAGATTTTATTATTGGTGTCCAAATATTAGTAGCTTTTAGTTCTTGACTAATACTGTTGTAGACATTTTCCGATATAAAGATTTGCCCTCCTTCAGCTAAATCTGAATATTTACTAGAATAGTTTGTAACCTTTCCAACCCATACACAATCTGTTTCATTTTCTTTTTGGTCATTTTCTTCAACACCATACATTCCAACTTTAGTTACTAATACTTTACCACAATCTATTCCAATACCACATTCTATTCTTTTATCATTCAAGTTGCTTTTCAGATGTTTATTTAAACTAAAGTCAATAATAGTTTGTATACTTCTAGCACAAAAGATAGCTTTATCTGCTGCTGAAATAATATTTTCATTCTCATCTTTTTCATCAGTAAAAACTCCCATTATTCTATCGCCTAAAAATTGCCTAGTTACACCTCCATTATATCTAACGCATGCTACAACTGCACGCATAAAGCTTCTATAAACTTTTACCATACTTTTCATTGTACTTGCATCTGTTAAGTTAGTGGATTTTCTTATATCAACAAATAAAATAGCAGCATCTATACCATATGTTTTATTTGAATCTGTTAAATCATTTGTAGTAGGTGGTAGTTCTGTTTTAATGTGAATATTTTCAACTTCTTGTTTTGTTATTGTTTCTAGTCTTTTATCTATATTATCAAATACTTCTTTATCTAGTCCTAATTTCATATCTATCAACCTTTACTTATATTTAATGATTTTTTCTTACTGCTTAACTTACTGCTTTTTATATTGGAAGTAAGTTTTTAATTTTAGTGTTTCATTAGCATACTATTTATATATTGTCATCATCGTTTATATCAATATGTTTGTTAATATCTTCTTCAGTTGGTAGCTTATCTAATATTTCCTGTGGTAATTCATTTCTAACTTCATAAGAAGTAACACCTATTGGAGTATTTGTACCTTTTAATGCCCACTCAACTGATAATTTGTCTTTTCCTTTACATAGCAATAATCCAATAGTTTGACTATCTTGTTCTTTTTTTAGGGTTTCATCAACTGCAGTAACATAGAAACTTAATTGTCCAATATAATCTGGCTTAAATTCTGTATTTTTTAACTCAACAACAATATAACATCTTAAATCTAAATGATAAAATAGCATATCTATATAGTAGTCATTGTTTTCAGTAGAAACTTTATATTGATTTCCTACAAAACTGAAACCTTTTCCTAGTTCTAATAAAACGTTTTTGATTTTTTCCATCATTGCATTTTCAATATCTTTCTCAATAACTTCTTCTTTAATTCCTTCTAATTCAAAAATGTATGGATCTTTTATTACATCTCTTGCAAGTTCACTTTGCATAGCAGGTAACTTATTTTCAAAATTTGTTAATTTTTTTGCTATAGCTTGTCTTTCATATAATTGTAAGTCTATTTGATGGTCTAGAACAGTTTTTGCCCAACCATTTTCTATGCATTTTTCAGCATACCAATTTCGTATGTTATCATCTTTAACTTTCTCTAACAATATACAATTATGAGTCCATGGTAATTTTGCCACTGCTGGTGGCAAATTTGATAAATCTTTATATTTTTCATAAAATTTTTTCATTCTTGACAAATTCCTTGTAGAAAATCCTGTTGAATCTGGAAATTCTAACTTTAAAGAAGTAGAAAAGTCTTGAAGAAATTTATTTCCATATTTTGTATTTTCACTAACTATCTTACCAATTCTAAAATATAGTTTAATTAGTTCTGTATTAGCATTTTCTTGCACTTCAAATCTTGTTTTCAAGATATCTTGTTTAACAAATAAAACTAAATCTTTAAAATCTTTATCTAATATACTATTTTCTTTCATTTGAAAACCTCCAAAAACAATAATTTTAATAGACTTTTGAATTTTGCCACCGCCAGTGGCAAAATTCAACTATTTATTTTTCGCTCTATTTCTATATACATTAGCAACATTTCTACAACTTGCTGTATCATAATCACTTTTTAAATTTTTTGCAATAAATGGTTTTAAACAGTGTTTACACATTTTTACTTCTTTTCTTTCATTAGTTTCATTGAAAGCTAGTATAAGTTCAATAGCTTGAAATAAAGAATTAAAGTTCCAATTTAAATAAGTTTTATCATTTTCAAAATTAAAACTGAAAGCCACATTGTTAGGGTTGAACATATTTGCATATTTTTGATATATTGCCTTTTTATCTTCATTTTCAGTCCAGTTGTTATTTTCCACCGAATTGAATATTCTATACAAAGCTCTAGACATTACAAGTATATTAGCGATTTTTTCTGTATAACATTTAGAAAATACTATATTGAAATCTTCGCCTTTATTAAAGTTATGTGCTAAATCTCCATTTGGATTATTATTTCCATATACATATTTTAATATATCTGGATTAAGCCCATGATCAAAATCTATTCTTTGTATATCATCATTACCAATGAAATATGGCTTTATATATGTACTAGCAGACATCTCATCAATATTAGAATATCCTTGTGTTAATGCTTTACCAGATGAAACAATGTGTGAATTTATTAGTCTATAAGTAAGTTCTCCGAACATTCCATATTTGTTTACAAAATCTAAAAGCATATCTTGATATTTCTTTTCTGTTGACATTAAATCACAATTAGCATCATTTATATCAGCATAATTCATTGCTTCCATACCAATTAAAAGAAAATCAACAAGAAGTTCTTTTTCTTTATCAAATATATCATAAATTTCGTAATCTGCTTTTTTATCTGGTCTAATATAATATTCATTATCTATTTTTACAATTTCATATTTTTTATATTTAGCCCAAAGTCCTTTATAATTAGGGTTATTTTCCTTAATCATTATATATCCTCCTAGTAAATACTTATAATTTTTTTAATAATTTCATAAAAGTTATTGACTTTCTAAAAATATTATGTTATTATTTTAGTATACTTAATTATTAACAGTATTTATTATACATTATCATATACTATTTACATTGTACAACATAAAGTGAATAAAATCAATAATTTTTATAAATTTTATTTTGTACCACCTATATTAGTATTATTGTATCTAAAATTTAACAAGTATAAAAATCAACCAAAGGAAGGAGGAAAAACAGATGAAAGAAGATATTTTAAAAATGTATTTTGAAGAACATATGAAACAAAAAGATATTGCAGAGATTCTTAATGTAACTGCTCAATACATTTCAAAAGTTGTAGCAAAAGATGATAGATATGTAGATGAAAAGAGTTTAAGACATAAAGAATCTAGCAAAAGAAAAGTTGAGTATAACAAAGAATATTATTCAACATATGAAAGAAAGTACGATAAATCTTCTAAAGAGGATTATGATAAATTAAGAGCTTTATTAGATAGTGATGCAAGACAAATGTCTGTACATTCTTATGGTATTTCTAAAGATTCATATGTAAAATCAAATTTAGGTGCATACACACAAGATAAAAATGGTAATTTAGTATTAGATGATAATATCAATACTTCATATGCATTACCTAAAAAGTACAAAAGAAATGTAAAGAAATTATACAAAGAACAAGTAAGATAATAGACCACTTTAGTTGTGAGGTCTTTTTTTATTGCTTAAATTTAAAAGTGGAAAGGAGAAATGTATATGCAAGAATTAGCTGGAATTAAAGTTTATTCTTTAAAAGATGTTTGTAAATTATTAAAAATTGGTCCTAAAAAAGGATTAGAATTATTTAATAATAATGAATTTCCTGCTCAAAGAGTTGGAAGAAGTTGGTGGATTGAAGCAGATGCTTTTAAAGAATTTATAATGAAAAGACATGATTATTCAAAATCAGTAACATTAAAATAAAAAAAATGAGAACTTAGAAATGGAACTTCTAAATTCTCTAATAGAGATTACACCGAAATGCTGGGATATCTTTTCACTTTCTCTTTTATGATTATAACACAAAAGAGAAAAAAGCAACAAGATATCCCTTTAAATTTTTAAAGGAGGTTATGAAATTGAAAACTTTAATTGAAGGTAAAGATTATTCAGTACACGAATACATTACTAAAAACAAAAGGTCAGAAACAAATAAATTGATCTGTCCTATTTGTAGTAGCTGTAATCATAAAGAGTTCTGTAGTAATAGGAAAAAGCTATTCAAAATGAAAGAATGTGAGGATTGTAGTCAATGTGTAGATAAAGAACATTGTGATAAATTTTATATTTATAAGAAATATAAAGTTGAACTATTAACTAATGGCAGAAATTCTACAACTAAAGATTTTAATAGATTACAATTCAATGGAAATACCAAAGATGAAGCATTAAATAAAATGCTTGAATATATTAAAGATGTTTCTATTCATGGCAAACCACAGAAAGCAAAACAAACAGATGCTACTATTGTTTCAATATGCGAAGAATATGAAAATAAGAGAGTCAAAAATAAGGAAATTAAACCAAACTCATATAGCAGAAATATGCAAACTATAAAATCAATAGGTAATAATAAATTTGCTAATATTCCAATTCAAAATGTTACAGTAAATCAAATAAAACAATATTTAGAAAGTGAACGAGTAAAGTCAAATTCTTCAATAGATAAATATTATAGAAAAATCAAGAATGCATATAGTATAGCTTATGCAAAAGGTATTATTCAAAATAATTTATTTTTAATTGGAGATGGTATTAAAAAGCCTGAAAGTTTTAAGGAAGATAAAAAGGTTGATGCTTTTACTAGAAAAGAAGAATATATTTTAACAGAATATATAAAAACACATGAATCAAAATATAATCTAATATTATTAGTTGCATTATATACAGGAATGAGAATTGGTGAAATATTGGCATTACGACCAAGTGATATACACATTTCAGGAAATATTGGAAGTATTGACGTAAAAAGAACATTAACAAAGGATATTCACAATAAAGTAGTAATTGGAGATATTACTAAAACAAAAAATGGATTGAGAACAATAGATCTTACACCTTTAGCTGTTCCTATAATACAAAAAGCATTAGCACAATATAAAGAAAATAAATATGATGTATTGTTTTGCCAATCAGATGGAAAGTTATATACAGATGGACAAGTTAATTCAGCTTTTAAAATAATATGTAAAAATGCAGGACTTCGAGTTATAACTTTAAAGCATAAGAAAGTTGGAAAAAGCCAAGGTATTCACTATGTTAATTATAAATCTAGCGATAGCCATACACATATGCTAAGACATACTTTTGCAACAAGATGTATTGAATCTGGAATTGCTATAGAAGTATTACAGAAAATATTAGGTCATGCAGATATTACAACAACTATTAATACTTATGGATATATTTATTCATATTTAAGACAAAAAGAACTTAATCAAAAATATACAAAGTATATGCAAGATACAAATGCAATACTTGAAGAAAACTTCGAAAGATTTGAAGAAGAATATTTAAATCTTAAATAATAATTTACAATTAGAACTTTATATGATATAAAATAATAAAATTGGAACTTACAAAAAGAAATGGAATAGTTTGGAACGAAGTTCCAAATATAAGTTAATTATGAGAAAGCTTGATATTACTGGTGTAGATGTGTAAATTTAAATGTACATCTGCACCATTAGAGCCTCAAGTAGTTCGGAAGATATACTTGAGGTTTTAATTATTAAGTCTATCCACTTTTGAAAAAAACTTGCCATTATTGGTAAGTTTTTTCATTTTTTATAATGGAATAGACAATTAAATTTTCGGATTTTCCTGTTTTTTCATTAATTTTACGATTTCTTAATACAGCATCTTTTTTCATTCCGACATTTTCCAACATTTCACATTTTGTTTCAGTTAATTTTTTATTGCTATCATAAAATTTTGAAATTACAATGTTAAAATCTAATTGATTAAATAGATAGTCTAAGACAGCGTTTAGAGCTTCTTCAATAAGATTAGTGTTAAATTTAGAAAAAGTAATTCCAAATTTTATATCACAACGTTTATCTGGAAGAGAAACTTCTAAAGATCTAATGTAAGCAATTACAGTAGAAGTTGCTTTTTCTTCAACTGCTAAAGCAAGTTCACCAGTTTCATATTCTCTAATAAAAGATGAAACCATAGCAGAAGTTTCATATATGTTTTTATGAATATGATATTCTGAACAATTTTTTAGCTCTTGTATAGTAGCTAAATTTTTATAAACATCTTCTACATCATCCATCTTGAACTTTCTGATTTTTAAATGTTTTGTTTCTAAATCTTTCATTTTTACACCTCCCAAAAAAGTAATATATCATAAAGAAACAAAAAACAGCATTTTTTTTATACATTATCCAACATTTAGTATACAAAACTGAAAAATATAAAAGTCAAACAAATAAAAGACTAAAAAACTTATATGAATATTATTATTAATTTTTGGGAAATATTCTTAATAAAGGACTAAAAAGGAGAAAAAATGATTTACACATTAACAATTAATCCAGCTTTGGATTATATAATAGAAATACAAAATTTTAAATTAAGTAATATTAATCGTAGTGAAAAAGAATATATCTTTCCAGGAGGTAAAGGAATTAATGTGTCTATTGTTTTAAAAGAATTAGGCATAGATTCAACAGCGTTAGGATTTATTGGAGGTTTTACAGGAACAGAAATTGAGAATAAGGTACAGAAATATGGGGTAAAGACGGATTTTGTAAATGTAAATGAAGGTATTTCTAGAATTAATGTAAAAATAGAAACAGAGTCAGAAGAAACAGCTATTAATGGAAAAGGACCATATATAAGTTCTAGATATATTGATTTATTATATGAAAAAATAAGGCAAATAAAAAAAGGTGATATTTTAGTTTTGTCAGGAAGTGTAGCTGAAGGAGTTGAAGAAGATATTTATCAAAAAATTTGTCATGAGTTACAAAAAAACGAAGTTAAAATAATTGTTGATGCAAGAAGAAATCTTTTATTAAAAACTTTAGAATCTAAGCCTTTTTTAATAAAACCAAATCGAGAAGAATTAGAAGAAATTTTTAATACAAAAATTACAAACAAAGAACAAGTAATTCAGCTTGCAAAAGAACTACAAATAAAAGGAGCAAAAAATGTACTAGTATCAATGGGAAGTGAAGGTGCAATATTCTTAAGTGAAAATGGAGAAGTATTTAAAAGAAAAGCATGTGTAGTAAAAGAAAGAATAAATACAGTAGGAGCAGGAGATTCTATGATAGCAGGTTTTATAGCAGGATATAAATTATCTTCAAAATATGAAGAAGCACTAGATATGGGAATAGCAGCGGCAACAGCAACTACTGCATCTATGTTTTTAGGGAAAAAAGAAAAAATATACAATATATATAATGATATAAAAGACACAAAGTAAGTAGGAAAGGAGAATGTATTGATTAGTAAATCAATACAACTTAAATATGAAAATTACAGATTTAATAAAAAAAGAAGCTATAGATTTAAATGTAAAAGCTTCTACAAAAAAAGAAATAATAGAAAAAGCAGTCGAATTGATGTCTAAAAATCAAAATATTACTAATAAAGAAGATTATTTAAAATTAGTTTTAGAAAGAGAAGAAAAAGGTACAACAGGAATAGGCGAAGAAATAGCAATTCCACATGGGAAAGGAGATAGTATTTCTTCGCCAGGAGTTGCAGCAATGGTAATACCAGAAGGAACAGATTTTAATTCATTAGATGGAAAGCCAGTTAAGTTATTATTTTTAATTGCAGCACCAAATACAGAAGATAATGTACATTTAGAAGTGTTAAGCCGTTTGTCTAGTTTATTAATGGATGAGAACTTTAGAAAAGAATTAATAAAAGCAAAATCAAAAGAGGAATTTTTAGAGATCATAGACAATGCAGAAAAAAATGCACACAACAAAGAAGAGAAAAAGTCAGATTATGAATTATTAGGAATTACAGCTTGTCCAACAGGAATTGCTCATACTTACATGGCTGCTGAAGCTTTAGAAAAGATGGGAGAAGAATTAGGTCATTTTATAAAAGTTGAAACTCAAGGACAATCTGGAGCACAAAATATATTAACAGAGGAAGAAATAAAAAATGCAAAAGGTATCATTGTAGCAGCTGATGTTAATGTAGATTTATCTAGATTTAATGGAAAAAAAGTACTTAAAGTAGGCGTATCAGAAGGAATTCATAACCCAAAAAAATTAATAGAAAAAGCATTAAAAGAAAATTCGGAAATACCAATTTATCATAAAAATGAAAATTCTGAAAAAGAAGAGAATTTAGGTGGAAATGTGTATAGACATTTGATGAATGGGGTTACACATATGCTACCATTTGTAGTAGGTGGAGGAATATTAATAGCTATTGCTTTTCTATTAGATGATTATTCTATAAATCCTTCAAATTTTGGAATGAACACACCAATAGCAGCATTTTTTAAAACAATTGGTGGAATAGCTTTTGACTTTATGCTAATTATCTTATCTGGATACATTGCTATGAGTATTGGAGATAGACCTGGATTAGCAGTAGGAATTGTAGGTGGAGCAATAGCAAAAGCAGGTACAACTTTTCCATCTCTTATGAATTCAGAAGAATTACTAATTAGTTCAGGATTTTTAGGAGCTTTAATTGCTGGTTTTTTAGGTGGATTTATAATTAAGTTTTTAAAAAGATTATTTAAATTCATACCAAAAAGTTTAGAAGGAATTAGGACAATTTTAATTTATCCAGTGGCTGGAATATTACTAATAGGAATTATTATGCTTTTAATAAATCCATTTGTAGCATCTATAAATACAGGTTTAAATAATTTTCTTTTCTCTATGAGTGGAGTTAATAAAGTTATTTTAGGAGCTATACTAGCAGGCATGATGTCTGTAGATTTAGGAGGACCAGTTAATAAAGCAGCATATACATTTGGAACAGGAATGTTAGCAGAAGGTCATTACGAAATAATGGCAGCAGTTATGATTGGTGGGATGGTAGCACCTCTTGCAATAGCTATTCTTGCAACATTTTTTCCTAAAAAATTACCAAAAAAAGAAAGACAAGCAGGACTACTAAATTATGTTATGGGATTATCTTTTATTTCAGAGGGAGCTATTCCATTTGCTTCAGCTGACCCAATTCGTGTGTTGCCAGCTTGCGTTATTGGTTCTGCGGTGTCTGGAGCTTTATCAATGGCGTTCAATTGTAGTTTAATGGCTCCACATGGAGGAATTTTTGTATTACCATTAATAGGAAATCCAGGATGGTATACTTTAGCTCTTGTAGTAGGTTCTGTAATAGCAGCAGGAATTATGGCTATATTTAAGAAAAATGTTTGGGAAAATACTGTATAAATAAAAATAAGAAAGGAAAATATAAAAATATGGTAAAAGAAGATGTGATGTTAAACAATAAAACAGGACTTCATGCAAGACCTGCAACAGAAATTGCAAAAACAGCGATGTCATACAAAAGTGATATAACTTTTCTTGTAAATGATAAAAAAATTAATGCTAAATCTCCATTAATGCTTATGGCAGCAGGAATAAAATCAAAAACAGAAATAGAAATTATATGTAATGGGGAAGATGAAAAAGAAGCATTAGAAAATTTAAAAAACATTATTAAAGAAAATCTTGATTAATATAGATTTCTATAGAAAGAAGGATAAAATATGCTAAAAGGAACAGGAATTTCTGATGGTATAGGATTAGGAAAAGCAATTATTTTTAAAAGTCAAAAGATTAAATTAGAAAAAAATAAAATAAAAGATGTTACATTAGAAAAAGAAAAGTTTTATAAAGCAATAAAAGAGGTTGAAAAAGAAATAGAAGACTTATTAGAAAAAATATCTGGAACAGAAAAAGAAATTATGCAAGCATATCTTTTAATATTACAAGATCCAAATTTGATTCAAAAAACAATTGAAATAATTGAAAAAGAAAAATGGGATGCAGCTTATGCAACAGAAATTGGTTTTAATGAAATAATAAAAGAATTTGAAAAAGTAGATGACACCTATATTTCTGAAAGAAGTAAGGATATAGAAGATATGAAGAAAAAAATCATAGCAAAAATAATAGGAAAAGAAGAAATAAATTTATCTAAATTACCTTCAAATACAATTTTAGTTGCAAAAGAATTATCAACATCTGATATTGCAAAATTAGATTTTAAAAATATAGAAGGAATTATTACAGAAGTAGGTGGGATGAATTCTCATATGGCTATTATGGCAAGGACTCATGAAATCCCTTCAAGTGTAGGAGTTAACAAAATAACACAAAATATAAAACAAAATGATGTTGTTGCTATAAATGGAAAAACAGGTGAAATTTTTGTGAATCCTTCTAAAAAAGAATATAAAAATTTTGAAGAGATAAAAGAAAAGATAAAAAAAGAAAAGAATGAATTAGAAAATTATAAAAATCAAGATACAATAACAAAAGATGGACATGAAGTTAAAGTTTTAGCTAATATAGGTATGCCAGATGATGTTAAAATTGTAATTCAAAACACAGCAGAAGGAGTAGGATTATTTAGAAGTGAATTTCTTTATATGAACTCAGAAAATTTTCCAACTGAAAATGAACAATTTGAAGCATATAAAAAAGTAGTATTAAAACTTAAGAATAAAGAAGTAATTATTAGAACATTAGATATAGGTGGAGATAAAGATTTAAAATATATGAAATTGCCAAAAGAGGATAATCCATTTTTAGGTTATAGAGCAATTAGGATTTGTTTAGATGACATTAATTTATTTAAAGTACAATTAAGGGCAATTTTAAAAGCAAGTGCTTTTGGAAATATGGCTATTATGATACCAATGATTTCATCATTAGAAGAGTTAAGAAAAACAAAAGAAATAATAAATGAAGTAAAGGAAGAGTTAAGAGAAAAGAAAATTAAATTTGATGAAAATATAAAAATTGGAATTATGATAGAAATACCAGCAGCAGCACTTATTGCGGATGAATTAGCAAAAGAATGTGACTTTTTTAGTATTGGAACAAATGATTTAATTCAATATACAGTAGCTGTTGAAAGAGGAAATAAAAAAATTGCTAATTTATATACACATTTTCATCCAGCTGTAATTCGACTTATAAAAAAAGCAATTGAAGGTGCTCACAAAAACCACATCTTGTGCGGAATGTGCGGAGAAGCGGCAGGAGATGCAACATTTATCCCTTTATTAATAGGCTTAGGATTAGATGAGTTTTCAATGAATGCTAATAAAGTTTTAAATGTAAGAAAATTGATAAGAAAATTGGATTTTAATGAATGCCAGAAATTGGCTGATGAAGTTTTAAAATTAGCCACTTCTGATGAAGTAGAAAAATTATTAGTAAAATATACAAGAGGTTCAAATTAGAACTTCTTTTTTATATTATAGGAATGTTATTAATGTCAGATTTTATTCTATTATACATTGAAAAAACATTAATATTATGATAAATATAAATAAAAAAGGGAGATCGAAAAAAATGAAAAAAATTATAGTTGCAACTAATAATCAAGGAAAATTAAAAGAAATAAAAGAATTTTTAAATAATTATGAATTACTTAGTCTAAAAGAAGTAGGGTGCAATATAGAAATAGAAGAAGATGCAGACACATTTGAAGGAAATTCATTAAAAAAAGCAAAAGAAATATCAAAAATAACAAATATGCCATGCATCGCAGATGATAGTGGGTTATGTATAGATATTTTTGATGGATGGCCAGGAATATATACAGCAAGATTTTTAGGAGAAAATTCTACTCCAGAACAAAGAAATACAGCTATATTAGAAAAAATGAAAGATTTAAAAGAAGAAGAAAGAAAAGCAAGAGCAAGATGTGTAATAACATACTATGATAATGGAGAAATAATTGTAGGAAAAGGAGAAATAGAAGGAAAAATAACTAAAAAACCAAGAGGAGAAAATGGATTTGGATTTGATCCAATATTTGAACTAAAAAATGGAAAAACAATGGCAGAATTAACAAAAGAAGAAAAAAATCTAATAAGTCACCGAAAAAAGGCACTTGAAAATTTGAAAAAACAATTGACAACTAAGTAGAAGTATGGTAAAATTAGGAACTGTAATCCGCTTAGTCAAGGCACCTAAATATTAACAATAAGTTAATTGCCTGAAATTTAAGGATTAGCGAGTATACAAATAAGGGAGGTGCATTTTAAATGTACGCAATAATCGAAAGCTGTGGAAAACAATACAAAGTAGCAGAAGGAGATGTTGTATTTTTTGAAAAATTAGATGCAGAGGAAGGAAAAAAAGTTACTTTTGATAAAGTAATCTTAGTATCTGAAGAAGGAAAAGTACAAGTAGGAAATCCTTATGTAAAAGGTATAAAAGTAGAAGGAAAAGTAGTTTCTCATGGTAAAGCAAAAAAGATCATTGTTTTCAAAATGAAAGCTAAAAAGAACTATAGAAGAAAACAAGGTCATAGACAACCATATACAAAAGTAGAAATTACAGGAATCAAAACAGCTGCTAAAAGAGCAACAGCTAAAAAAGCAGAAACAACAAAAGCTACTGAAAAAGTAGAAGCTTAGTTTTTAATTAAAACATAGATTTTAATAAAGAGAACATAAATAAAACAAAACCGAAAGGAGTTGAGAAACATGGCTCATAAGAAAGGTCAAGGTAGCTCTCATAATGGTAGAGAGAGTGAGTCTAAAAGACTTGGTGTAAAAAGAGCTGATGGACAATTTGTTTTAGCAGGAAATATCCTAGTAAGACAAAGAGGAACAAAAGTACATCCAGGAACTAATGTTGGTAAGGGTAGTGATGATACTTTATATGCATTAGTAGATGGAAATGTTAAATTTGAAAGAAAAGGTAGAGACAAAAAACAAGTTAGTGTTTATCCAGTAGAGGGATAAAGTTAATAAAAAATAATAAAAATGAAAATTGCCAATACGAATTAGAGTAGTATATGGCAATTTTTCTTTTGTTTAAATAATTTATGATTGACTAAATAAATAAATATTGATAAAATAAAAGTGTATAAAATAGAGGGAGAAAAAATGAAAGAGTTATTATTTGCAGCATATTCTTTAGATATAGGTGGAATAGAAAAGTCACTAGTAACATTGACAAATTATTTACAAAAAAGAGGATATCAAATAACTATTATATTAGAAAAAAAACAGGGGATATTCTTGAAGGAATTAAACAAAGATATAAAAGTAATTGAATATAGACCAGATGAAAGCAAAAATATACTAAAGAGAAAAGCGAAAAATTTAGTAAAACGATTTAAATTTATGATTAAATATAAAAATAAATTTGATTTTTCAGCAAGTTTTGCAACCTATTCTATTGTGGCATCTTTTATTAGTAGAGTAGCATCAAAAAATTCATGCTTATGGGGTCATGCTGATTACTATACCTTATTTGGAAATGATAAAGTCAAAATGAAGAAGTTTTTTAAGAAAATAAATTATAATAAATTCAAGCATGTGATTTTTGTGTCAAAAGAAGGAAAAAGAAGTTTTTTAAATATTTTCCCAGAAATGAAAGAAAAAACATTGGTTTGTAACAATTTGATTGATAGTAAAAAAATAAAAAAATTAGCAGAAGAAAAAGTAAATGAAAAAAAAGATGAGGGAATAACTACTTTTATTAATGTAGGGAGACATGATGAAAAACAAAAGAAACTTACTAGAATAATAGAAGTAGCAAAAAGATTAAAAATGAATGGATATAGATTTAAAATGTTATGGATTGGCGATGGACCGGATAGTAATTTTTATAAAGAAGAAATAAGAAAAAATAAATTACAAGAAAATATAGAACTTTTAGGAAGAAAACAAAATCCATATCCATATTTTAAAATATCAGATTGTGTAATACTAACATCAGATTATGAAGGGTATCCAGTGGTATTTTTAGAAAGTTTTATTTTAAATAAACCTATTATTACTACAAAAGTATCAGATTATGAACAAGTAGAAGGAAAATATGGATATGTTACTGATAAAAGTATAGAGGATATTTATGAAAAAATGAAATTATTTATTGAAAAAGGATTTGATATAAAACAAGAATTTGATGCTAATCAATATAATAGCGAAATTATAAAAAAATTAGAAAGAATATTTTGAAAGGCTAAAAAATGGCAAGAGTAAGTGTAATTGTACCAGTGTATAATACTGGAAAATATGTAGAAAAGTGCTTGAATTCATTAACAAATCAAACAATTAAGGATGAATTGGAAATTATTATAATAAATGATGGTTCAACAGATAATTCAGAAGAAGTGATAAAGGAATATATAAAAAATCAAAAAAGGCAAGAGCTAATAAAATATTATGCAAAGCAAAATGAAGGAATTGCGAAAACTAGAAATTTTGGAGTTGAAAAAGCTACTTCAGAATATATAATGTTTGTTGATTCAGATGATTATGTAGATGTAAAATTGGTTGAAAAATTAATGCCTTACATAGATAATAATGTAGATTTAATAAAATTTAAATTACAGAGAGTAAATGAAAATGGAAGAATAATTGAAAAAGTACCAGGTCCAATTTTTGAAAATATTACTGGCGAAGAAGCTTTTAATATAATGTTCAGTGAAGATGTTTTAATTGATTCACCATGTGTATATTTAATAAAAAGAGAGTTATTTACTAAATATGATCTGAAATTCAGACAAACTTATCATGAAGATTTTGGATTGATACCAATAATTATATTAGTTGCAAAAAATGTAGTTTCAACACCTTATTATTTATATGAATATGTACAGTCATCTAATAGTATTACAAGAAATGAAGATTATGAAAAAACCAAAAGAAGAATGTATGATGCATTAAAACATTATGATAATATGATAGAAATGATTAAAAATATAAATTTAGATAAAAGAACAAAAGAAAATGTTAAAATATATTATACAAATGCTATTCTTTTAAAATTAGAAGAATTAAAAGAAAGTGAAAAAGATAAATATATAAAAGAAATAAAAAAAAGAAAAATGTGTGACAATATTAAAGTAAGAAATTTAAAGCAACTATTAAAAAAAATATTATTAAAAATAAATGTAAAATTATATTTAAAGATGAGGTAGAAATATGCCTAAAATAAGTGTTATAGTTCCTGTTTATAATGTAGAAAAATACATAGAAAAATGTTTGAATTCTCTAATAAATCAAACACTAGAAGAAATAGAAATTATTATTGTAAATGATGGAACAAAAGATAATTCAATGAAAATAGTAAAACGATTTCAAGAAAGATATCCAAAGAAAATAGTATGTTTAGAAAAAGAAAATGGCGGATTGTCAGATGCAAGAAATTTTGCTATTCCATATGCAAAAGGAGAATATATAGCATTTTTAGATTCAGATGATTATGTAGAGAATAATATGTATAAAGATATGTATGAATTAGCTAAAAAAGAAAATAGTGATATGGTAGAGTGTGATTTTTATTGGGAATATCCCAATAAAACTAAAGTAGATATAGGGGAATATTATTATAATAAGAAAGAAATGCTAGAAAAAGTAAGAGTAGTTGCATGGAATAAGTTAATCAAAAGAGAAATATTAGAAAAAACAAAAATAAAATTCCCAAATGGATATAGATATGAAGATGTAGAATTTACATATAAATTAATTCCATATTTAGAAAAAATATCTTTCTTAAAAAAGCCATGTATTCATTATGTTCAAAGAGAAGGATCAATTTCTAATTTACAAAATGAAAGAACAAAAGAGATTTTTGATGTGTTGGATCATGTTATTAATTATTATAAAGAAAAAAATATTTATGATGAATACAAAGAACAATTAGAATATATTTATACTAGATACTTGCTATGCAGTTCATTACTGAGAATGGTTAAAGTTAATGACAAAGAAATTAGAGAGAAATTGATTGAAATGACATGGACAAACTTAAATACAAAATTTCCAAATTGGAAGAAAAATAATCTTTTAAAAAAGAAAAATAAAAAGAATTTCTATATGAGAACTTTAAATAAATTTACCTATAAGATTTA
>OLRV01000050.1_pt1 | contig 96709 bp, 122 predicted proteins | sample 1672421 | NCBI WGS metagenome assembly OLRV01 (sample SAMEA3136684, study PRJEB25190) | human gut metagenome | biome: human gut; feature: human-associated habitat; material: faeces | place: Austria | collected 2013
TTTACGATCTCACCCGGCGAATAGGCCACCTGTAGCAGATATCCGTTTACACGAGCCACCAGATCGACGGTTTGTAACGAAGTAAGGTAACCCGGATAACTCTTTATCAAAACCACCGAATCGACCGCCGGATAAGCCACCGATATTTCGGGCAGCCGAACATCGCCACTTTGCTTCTCCCCCTTTTTCGATTGGCAGGAAAAAAGCGAAAACAATACAGCCACAGCCACTATCGGCATATAAGAAAACAAACGTCTCATAAAATATGAATTTTAATTTTAGGGTTGACTCGAATCTATCCAACCGCCACCCAGCGATTGATATAAAAGAATAAGCGCATTGATGGCGTTTCCCTGCGCCGACACATAAGAATTTTGATACGAAAGCAATGAGCGCTGCGCATCGAGTACATTTTGGAACCCCGACAAGCCTCGCTTATACAAGTCGAGCGAGAGCGACAATGTCTTTTCACCCTCGGCCACCAGCTCTTTCAACATCGAAATTTGTTTGACGATATGCGTATAACTGTTCATGGCATTCTCCACCTCTTGGACAGCCGTCAACACAGTTTGGTTATACTGCTCTATGCCGCTATCGAGCTGAGCCCTCGCCGATGCCAAAGCCTGTATGCGCTGTGTCCCTTGAAACAAAGGCCACGAGACAGTAGGAGCCAACTGATAGGTCATACTCCTTTTATTGAAAAAATGGTCCATATCTCTGGAAGCGAATCCGATACTGCCGTTCAAATACAATTTCGGCATAAAATCAGACTTGGCTGCACCCACCGAAGCCGCATACGATGCTACCGTCCGTTCGGCCTGCCTCACATCAGGACGGCGGCGGAGCAAATTCATGGGAATACCTATACCCACTAACCTCTGATAATCGGGCAACGGCTTTGTCGTCCGGAGCATCGGACGCAACTCATCGGGATACTTCCCCAACAAAATAGCGATAATATTGATCTGTTTCTCTATACCCGCTTCAAGAGACGGCAAAGAAGCCTTTGTATTGAAATAAACCGTCTTGGCTTGCGAAACGTCGAGTTGCGACGCCAATCCGGTCTCGTACCTCACCTCCGTAATATGCAGGATACTTCGTTGCGATTGGATATTGCTCTCGGCCACGATATACTGTTGCTGATACGTGCGCAATGTCATATAAGCGGTCGCCACTTGGGCACACAGAGACACCATCGTCCCGTTATATTCGTCCCGGGAAGCACGGAACAACTCTTTCTTCGCTTTGGCCCTCTGACGTATCGAACCGAACAAATCGATTTCCCAACTCACCGACAAATCACCCGAAGCATATTGGGAGTAAGTGTTATCGGCAGCCTCTCGCCCCAGATAACCGCTATTACGGGTCTTCGTCCAACCGGCCGAAAAATTCACCGACGGATAGAAACCGCTCTGTTCCATACGCCAAGCCGCTCTGGCCATACGTATGCGATCAGCGGCCGCCAACAAATTATGGTTACTGTCCACCGCCTCTTGAATCAACGTGTCGAGACAAGCATCGTTAAATCCGCTCCACCATAAATCCTCAGGAGGCAACTGCTGCGAAAACAATGTATCGGGAGTCCACGCCTTCGGTATGTCGTCAGACAAATAACGAGTAACCGGTTGCTGGGCATAAACAGCCCCTCCGCAAAGGAGAATCAATACCGACGCAACAAGCCGACTTCGAATAAAAAAAACTTTACACATAACGTTAAACAGCTTCTTAATTGATTTATATCGTTCAATCGAAATAAATTTTCGAGACAACGCCTTTTTCGATAATAAATTATAACGGTCGTAATTCGAAATAGTTTACAAAAATCCAAACTCCTTCCGTCTTTATCGAACTTCTCTCACCTGTGAGAGAATGCGAAAAAACGCTTATCGAGTCACACCATAGAAAATCAACCCCCTCAAAGATTCAGTTCCGAATTTTCCTTCCTACGAAACAATTCGCTATCTTTATCAAAAAAAATCGAATGATGACAAATGATAAATACACCCGTTTGGTAAAACTTCAAAAAGCATTCTTCAACGAACACATCACACGAGAAATTCCATTCCGGCTATGTGCTCTCGACCGCTTGGCCGAAGCTCTCGTTAGCCGGGAAAAACAATTCTGTGAAGCCCTGCATGCCGACTTGGGAAAATCCGCATTCGAAAGCTATGCCACCGAAATCGGATTCCTCCTCCACGAAATACGGACGACAAAAAATCACTTGCAAAACTGGGCTCGCGATCGACGTCGTCCCACCCCCCTCTTTCTCTTCGGCTCGAAAAGTCGCATTCACTACGAGCCCTACGGTAGTGCACTTATCATTGCCCCGTGGAATTACCCGCTGCAATTAGCTTTATCCCCTCTTATCGGAGCCATAGCAGCCGGTAACTGTGCAATCGTCAAACCATCGGGCGAAGCACCCCGTACGGCTGCCGCTCTGCAAGAACTTATCGACGAATGTTTCGAGGAAGAATACATCGCCGTTACCGATGCCGATCTGGAAACCACCGAGTTACTCCTGCAAGAACGGTTCGATTACATCTTCTACACAGGAGGTGTCGAATACGGGCGTCACGTCATGCAAGCCGCATCTCGTCACCTCACCCCCGTCACACTCGAACTGGGAGGAAAAAGTCCCTGTATCGTCGATGACGATGCCGATTTGAAAGTCGCCGCACGCCGCATCGTATGGAGCAAGTTCCTCAACTGCGGACAAACCTGCGTAGCCCCCGACTACCTCATGGTACATCGCAAAGTCCAAGACAAACTCACAGAACATATTCGTGACGAAATCACCCGTCAATACGGCGAAAATCCACAACAAAGCCCCGATTATCCCCGTATCGTCAATGCTCGGCATTTCGACCGCCTGTCGGCGCTCCTCTCGCACGGCACGATACTTTGCGGAGGCACAAGCGATCCTGCCGACCGATACATGGCCCCCACGCTGCTCACCGACATACCCCTGCAATCCCCTCTGCTCACCGACGAAATCTTCGGCCCCATACTCCCCGTACTCCCGTTCGACGACATCGACGACTGTGTCGAATACGTCAACGACCGGGAAAAGCCCCTCGCCCTCTACTACTTTACCCGCAGCAAAAAACGGGCACGCTACATGATACAACACACCACATCGGGCGGAGCCTGTATCAACGACACCATCGTACAAACCGCCAACGGAAACCTCCCCTTCGGAGGAATCGGGAACAGCGGAATGGGAGCCTACCACGGCCGCGAAAGTTTCGAGACATTCAGTCATCGCCGCAGCATCGTCGACTCCTCTCTGCACCTCTATCCCAATTTCAAATTTCCACCATATGCCGACAAACTCAAATGGCTTAAACGATTGATGAAATAAACCTCATATCCCGAAAAAGAAAAACGCAATCTCTCCTCCTATTGTGTCGCTTTTCACCGAAATTAAGGCAAAAGGAAAAGTGATTCTAGTGCAACCGAGACTATCTCTGGCAGGGAAAGAAAATTATTAGTATCCAACCTTCTCCCCTATATTTCCTTGCGAAAACATAGGGGAGAACTGAGGAGCGTAGCGACGAGGAGAGGGATTAAAAAGACCAGCAATGGAAGAGTTAACCCTCCTCTCCCCTTGCCGTGTCCCGTATGCGGAGTATCGCACTGCAATGAGCGGAGGGTTACTCTCACCCTCCTCCCCTGCCGTGCCCCGAAGTATTGCGGTGTGTGGCGCAAAAAATATAGGGGAGATGAGGAGTGTAACGACGAGGAGAGGGCTTAAAAAAACCTGCAATGAAAGTAATAGAGGAGGGTTAGAGTACAAGCAAGCCTCCGATAACTGCGGCAGCCCTTCCGGGTTCGGTCCTCTCGCCGCTAAGAAAAATGAACAAATAAAAGTATAATCATGCCATAATTCCACTATCCCCCTATCCTACCTTCGCAAAAAAAACAAACGAGCGATGATAGATACAAGATTCGAAACGACCATAGACCTGAGAGGTGAAATCGAGAACTACCGACAAGTGGCGCTCATCAAATACTACAAGATTCTCCTCGAACTCGACCCCCGTCGGGACAGGTTGACCATGCTCGCCGTCATTCGTTGTATCGACAAGCTCGAAAGACATTCCCAAGAGCGAAAACGGCCACGAAACGACAAGAAGAAAATGCTGGCCGAAGGAACTCTCGCTTGGCACTACCAGAAACGCAACCAACTCTTCCGAAAAGCCGGACTATACGACATCGAGTCCACTCAGTTCCTCGTCGACCACGAAGAAATCTTCGACACACACGAGGAACGGGAAGAGCGCGAACGTTTCGAAGCCTGCCGTCGGGAAGCTCTCAGAAGGAAAACCGAAACGCACGAGGCCGAAGAAAAAGAATCCGTGCAACCGGCCTCCGCTCACGAAGCCGATAAGGACCTGCAAGAAGACTACACGACAGCCGGGTCCGGAATCCCGGCGCACACCCCGCAGCCCTTATCGCCCCTATCCGGGAGCATCTGGTGCGGCACTCCTGCCGGTAATCCCATTGGAGAACCTGCACCCGGATTCCATCGATCCTCCTTCGATTGCAACAGAAGAGAATAAATCCGACAGGTGGAGGGTGAACCTAATCCCCTCTTTTTCCCTCTCGATTTCGATGAGCAGAAACTGGAAGTCTCCCTTCTCCCCTACCATACCTCATAACATAACGAGCCATTTTCTCGTCTCCTCTGTGTTTTGCTAATGCAAAATATGGAGCGAAACGTCATGTCGTATCAACAAAAAGATTCAAGACCGTCAAAAGCACGAATTAAATCCCCGCCTTTATCGGGCGGTGAAGTCGCAAGGAAGACGGAGGAAAAAGGGCGAGGACTGTCCGAGCGGAGCGAGTTCCGCAGACCCCGACGGCGACCATAGCGACGAACCCAAAAGCCCGATAACAGCGGCGGCGCTTCTTGGTTCGTTCTTCTCGCTGTTGAGAAGAATGAACAAATAACGCAAATTAGTGTAACAAGGACTTTCTTTGACAGGGAAAGAAAGTCCTTTGTAGCACCCTCCTCCCTTGCCGTGTCCCGCAGCATGGCGGGGTGTTTTTGCAACGCAAAATATAGGGGAGGTGGCACGAAGTGACGGAGGGGTTGCAAGAATAACAAAAAGGAATAAAGATATAGTATCCTAATCTGCCGAATCGGTCGTTCCCTTTTCACCCCTATCTTTGAATACCTTCGACAACCAGCGCTCTTGAACAGACTCCATCAATTCATAAAAATTAGGAACGAACAACGTACCCAATACCGTATTCATCGCCATACCGAACACGACAGCCGTACCCAGAGCGATACGACTTTCGGCTCCCGCACCTGTCGCGAACATCAGCGGAAGAACCCCGAAGATAAAAGCGAACGAAGTCATCAAGATAGGTCGCAGGCGCAACCTCCCCGCCTCCATCGCCGATTGCCGGATAGATTCGCCCTGCTTGCGGTAATCCATGGCAAACTCGATAATGAGGATAGCGTTCTTGGCCGACAAGGCAATGAGCAAAATCAATCCTATCTGACTGTAAATACTGATAGACAAACTCATGACAATACACCCCAGCACCGTCCCCAATATGGCAGTGGGCAAACTCAGTATTACGGCTATCGGGTTAGTCCAACTTTCATACTGGGCAGCCAGCACCAGAATCACGATCAATATCGCAAGTCCGAAGATAAGACCTACCGTAGAACCGCTCTGGCTCTCTTGATAAGCCTCCCCCGTCCAACTATATCCGAAATTCGTACCCAGTGTATTCCGGACCAATCGCTCCATAGCCGCCATACCCTCCGACGAACTTATCCCCGGAGCCGGTATCGCCGTGAGTGCAGCCGATGAATACATATTGTACCGGCTTACTAAATTCAGTCCCATCGTCTCCTCGACCTGTGTAAACGAAGAAAACGGAACCATGCTACCGTCCCGGTTTCGCACGCTCAGTTTCATCACATCGTCGATATGAGCCCTCGCTCCGGCCTGAGCGCCCAACTTCACCTGATAGATACGGCCGAACTCCACGAAATCATTCACATAAGCCGATCCCATATAATACGACAAAGCCGAGAAAACACTGCTGAGAGTAAGCCCCTGCATCTCCCTGAGGGATTTAGAAATATTTCGATTGGAGACAGCCAACTTGCAAAAAGTATTAGGGGATATATCAAGAAACGCGGCTTCAACCCCGACCAGTTTTCAAGATTTGGTATCGGCTATGGAACAATGGGCACGACTTACGGGTACCTTATCATCCCGTTCTATTATCAAGGACAACTTAAATATTACAATGCTCGGAACGTTATCGGAAAAGGTCCCAGGTATAATAATCCCGATAAAGATATCACAGGCCTTGGCAAACAATTTATCATCTTTAATCATGACGCATTGGAAATGTACCGGTCGGTATTCATTTGCGAGGGAGCACTTAATGCTCTCACAATGGGCGATAGAGGAATTGCCACAATGGGCAAAGCTATTAGTCAGTACCAAATCAATGAATTACTTAAATCCCAATGCGAAAGATATATTATACTCTTGGACCCAGACGCCAAGCAATATGCAATCAATTTGGCGCTCAAACTTGTTGCCTATAAAAAGGTCAAGGTGGTGTTTTTACCAGACGGAAAGGATTGCAATGATCTTGGGAAAAAGGGAGTCTTAAGGTTAGTATATAATACTCGGTATCAAAGTTATCAAGAATTGATTGCTATCAGAAACTCTTTGAAATAAGGGAGTTCCTATTATATTATATAACTTAAAAATATTAAAAATATGCCAAAACTAAATGAACAACGGATAGTTAAACGTAGAACTATCTTCCCATTTAACCATGAGAAAGGATCCATTGGTTGGTTTTCTACTTATTATGTATTAGAAGAGTGGTATAAACCATCAGGTGATTCTTGGGGATGGCATCCAGTAGGGGTAGTCGAAGAGATAGATTATAAAGCCTATAAAAGAACGGGTGAAGTAAGAACTAATAGATATTCCAGGTTATGAAACAGTTTATTATTGAATGGATTATAAATATGGCTATATGCTTAGCCATGGTAGGGTATATAGGCATCTTCTTTTTAGGATGCTATCTTTTAGATGATAAAACACTAAAAAGGAGCAGTATACATATTTTTGTGGGTTTTATTTTATGCTGTAACTACCATAACACTTTATGTAAGATATTGTAATAGAAAGAGGAAATGAGAGAACCCAGTATTCACATTACTAAGTCTCAATTTGAGGAAATATTAAATACCTTAGAGGTAGACAATTTCCCAGTTGAGGCTTTTTTTGTTATTGCTCGAAAGGAGGCAATAAATCATAGAGCAGTCTTAGTTTCTAACAATAAAAATACTAAGCGAGTTAATAACATATTACTAGCATCTAAGGGGGATGCTGCCCTCGTTGCTGATATTTTATATGCAACTCGTATAAAATTAAAGCATAGAGGAGTTCGGAAAATAAACGAAAGTAATTCCCGAGAATGGGCAAATTGTAAAAAGCTTGCAGAGATATGTAATACCTTTTGTGAGGATTTTAAACTTGATACCAGAGAAGGTTTTATCAAGTATATAGAGACTGGACTAAAAAGGATGACTGATTATCGTAATGTTATGCAAAGGTTATTATCTATGCAAGAAAACATCACTAATCAAATAGATGCCGAATTAGAATTACAGCATTCAGATTTGGAACTTACTAAGGAGATACATGATTACTTTATAGGTAAGATTGCTAAGGCAACTGGTATATATGAGTCTTATGAAAATAAACCAGAGAAGTATGTACACTTTGCAAAGGTAGGTGAATTCTTAAAAGAAGAGGGCTGGGATTATAAGACCTTCATCGATGCTCAGTTTGAATCTCTTGCATGGTGTAATGGTTTACCAGACATTGCACAGATGTATACCGATAAAGCAATTGAAAGATACAATAAGTATTTATATAAGAATAAGAATAAACAACTACTCGAAGATGAACCTGAAGTAGAGGGGAGTCTCTGGGATAAAATTAGAAAGTAATATGAAAGGCTTACAATTTTTAGGCAATCGAGTAGAGGATGCAGCTAATGCTTTTATTGACGTCCTCAAGTATTCAGACCAGTCAGTAGAATATCCCGATTTTAAGGATATTGAACCTTGGCCCGATGAGATAGTTAACCTGTTCTATGTAATCTGGAAGAATGCTACATTCTCTGAGCTCAGTGCAATTATCATGTACACTCAGCAATCTTCTCGGTTTGATGAAATCTCAGAACTGATGCTGGGTATTGGTTTGGTAGAAATGAGACATCTCGATAAGATATCAGACTTTCTTCAAAAGGCAGACCCTTATGAGGATTATTCTACCATGAGTATCAATCCTAATATTGGGATTGGTTCTACTTGGGAAGAGGCAATAAAGATTGCTTTAAGTTCAGAGATGGAAACCATAGCTCACTATCGAAAGATTCAGAAAGCTATCCAACAATATGAAGATCGTAAAGATTATGATGATGTGAATTACTTTCTTGAGAAGTTAATTGCCGATGAGGAACATCATGTAAAATTACTCAAGGAAGTTTCTGGTAAAGAGAAATCTAAAGGTGTAACTGTAATCATCAAGTAATGGGTAAGATTATAATTCAGAATGGGAATATGTGCGAACTGGATTTACCTCTTAAGTTCGCACAGAAACTCTACCAGGAGTTTGCAATAAGACATCCCAATGCTTTCTACTTACGTACAAGGCAAAAAGGGATGCAGAACTGGGATGGTAAGATACATTATATTACCAAGACTGGTCAGTTTAAAATAGGTTTACTTCCCATGATATACGAAAAATGTATTGAGTATGGAATTAAACCTAAAGTTGTAGATATGCGACAACCTTTACCTAAAGTCAGTAAAGTTGTTACGAAAATAGGTAAGTATACTTTAAGACCGGAACAAGAGAAAGCTGTCAAGGCAATAATCAATAATACCATAGGAGGTAAACCTTTTCAGATTGGTGTTTTAGATTACACGGTTAATGCAGGTAAAACTCTTATCATGTCGTCTTTATATCTATCCTATAAGAAGCAGTTAAAGACTTTGCTAATAACTAATGACTCTGACTGGTTGAATCAAGCTAGAGAAGAATTCAAGCAATATCTCCCGGGAGAGAATATCACTTTCGTTCAAGGCAAAGTTTTAAATTGGGGTAACTTCACCATAGGTATGGTTCAATCTATTTCTCGTAATATGGGGTTTTATCAAAAGGAATTATCTCAGATTGATATGGTACTTATTGATGAAGCTGACCAAGGAGGTAGTAAGCAATATCAGAATGTGATTACTCGTCTCTTTAATACCAGAGTTCGTATTGGTTTATCTGGTACGATTTATATGAGTAAGCTTGCTAAGGATAAAGTTAAGAATATGAACCTACGTTGTTTCTTTGGTAATGTACTCGCTGAGTTCAAACTTAAGGATTCAATTCGAAAAGGTTATTCTACTAAGACCATCGTAAAGATGGTACCCGGTAAACCTTGGTATGGTAATTGGGAATCAGATTGTATATCCTATAAGGAAATATATGATGATACCATTACCGAAAATAAGATAGCAAGGAAGATGGCTTTAGCAAGATTAAAGTGGAATTTATCTTACGGCAGATATCCTGCACTCGTAGTTTGCAAGCATATTGCACACTGTGAAAATCTATATAAATTCTTTAAAAAGAAACTGGGAGATGCCTATAATATTGCCCATGTGCATGTTGATACTCCTACTAAAAGGAGACAACAAATTATGAAAGATTTTAGGGAAGGTAAAATAGATATCCTGGTATCAACTACAATCATTGCTCGAGGCAAAAACTTTCCTAAGCTTAGGTATTTACTTAATGCTGCATCCATGAATAGCCAAGAAAAATCAATTCAGTTCCTTGGTCGTTTGGTAAGAACCGATGAATCGAAATCCCGAGTGTATCTCGATGATCTTCACTATCCTGGCAATTACTTAGATAGGCATGGTAAACATAGGAAGCAATATTATCAGAGACAAGAACTAAAAGTAATATTGTTAGATAAGCTATGGAAGAAACATCCTAACCATAGCCTTACTAACAGTTAACTAGAAGTACTATGAGTATATACTTTTTCTCCGTAGGAGGAAAGGTATATTACGAATAAAGGACATAAGGCATTAAGATATGAAATACTTTATAATTATAGGAATACTTCTAATAGGATATTCAATATACCTCGATACTTATTGGAAATGTGACTTTTGTAAAAAGAGAGCACATAGAAAGAAGTGGAATAGAAATTATTCACGAGGTATCTTTATAGATTATTATATTTGCCCTCATTGCAAAAAGGATGGGCATACAGAACACCCATTAAGAGATTCATTATGATATTACAAAAAATACGAAAGTGGTTTACTAAACCAGTAAACACTAACCCTACTAATGTATTCAATTGTAGGGACTTGGTATGGATTACCAATATTAAGAGCAGTAGGTTTAACGTAGAAACTACGGTTTATTACTTTCAGTTATACTTCTGCTCAGGTCTGATAATCAAAGTCTGTCAAGATTCAGAAGATGGTACATACCAACAATTAGAGGAACTCAGGGAACTATTTATTAATAATATCGGTTTTTCTTATCTGCAAGTAGATGGGAAACAGTTCGATAGTGTATACATCAACGAAAAAAAAATAGATGACTAATGGCTAAGAAAAAGAAACAACTTCCAGACTTATCCAAGCAGGATATACTTACTCCTTTGGATGTATCTCAGCTTGGTACTAATGGAGACCCATGCTTTGGCATTGGGTATGATTTATCAACTAAAGAATGTAAACTATGTGGGGATTCAGAGCTATGTGCGTTCAAGATGTCCCAGAATCTGAACGTTACAAGGAAAGAGTTAGAACAGAGAAATCAATACAAAGATTTGGATGTATTAGAAGACACGGTTGGTATCAAGAAATACATCCGAGGCTTGATTCGGAAAGGGAAAGACAAAAAAGAGATTATTTCAAAAACGGTTGAGAAATTCGAAGTACCCAAGAAACGGATTAGAGAACTTTATAGAGAGTGTAATGAAAAAGCTTGATATGATATGGGCAATGCTTAAGATATATCTTAACAACCCAAACTATTTCGTAAAACAGAACGATGTACTCTCTGAGATTTGTATGGAGGGTGAAAGAGATGTTAACCGAATCTGCCATTCACTTGGTATTATTCCTCAAAGAGGATTAACCTTTGGACAATTACTAACTAAAATAGGAATTAACGTATGAACAAATTGAGATTTACAAAAGTAAGAAAGGTTCCCTCACCTTCAAGAGGCAATGCCGGAGATGCTGGTTTAGATTTTTATATCCCAACTAACCTTACACCCATAGAATTAATGGGTACTTCGGTAAATACCGAACAACAAATTCGGTATGAGTTGGAGGGAGGAGATTTTATTAAGACAATCATTATCCCTCCCCATTGCCGAGTACTAATTCCATCAGGTATCAAGGTATTAATTGAACCCAGAGAGTCTATGTTGATGGCAGCAAATAAGTCTGGTATATCTACAAACAAGGGTCTTATCTTTACTGCAGAGATTGTAGATTCTCCTTATATAGGTGAAGTACATATTGGAGTAGTAAATACTTCTAATCACATGGCTACCTTGGAAGCAGGGAAGAAAGCTACACAATTTATTCATGTTCCCGTATATCTTACAGAACCTGAAGAGATTCAATGCGAAGAATACTATTGTGAATCTCAGATGTGGGGAAGTAGAGGAGCAAATGGTTTTGGTTCAACAGGAGAGAGATAACTATGGACATACGTAATATTAAAGGAGCTGTTCCCGAGGTATCACAAGAAAACATACTTCAGGAGATTTATAAACTTGGCATCGAGCAATTCGAAGGATATAGGAATATAGAAAAATTACCCGTATATCCTTTGGATATCAATAATGCAAAGAGCCAAGTTATTTTGAAGGACTTTATTGGTAGAGTTATTGAAGAACTTACCGAAGGTTTTGAGTCAACCGATGCTGCTGTAATTTTACTTAAGAAATATGGTTGGAATATTGATAACCTAACAGAAGATGAGTATCAAGAAGTACTAAATCATTTAGCTAATGCAAATGAGGAACAGGCTGATGCAATTGGTTTCTATATTACTCTTCTAGCTTATTCAAATATTCTTCCTGAAGATATTCTTAGCTATAAGAATGCAAAGAGCTTGTTTGATGTAATGGCTATTGGAGTTAAGGAGATATTAATTTCGGGAGAGAGCGAATATCCTGGGCAAAGAATTGGGTACTGTGTAATTCACCCATCCCATACTCCGAATTATGAATCAGTGATACAGTATACACCAGGATTCCATAATCTGAACGAAGTACTACACGAAGATGAGAAATTACACTTGTTCGATGTTATCTACGAATTGAACAAGGCGAGAAACCTATTAAAGTCAAGGCCATGGAAACAAACTCAAGTGATGACTAAGGAACTTGATTATCAAGAGGCTTTGGTAAAGTCATTCTACTTGTATATGGGATTCCTTGGATTGAATGGGTTTACAGATGAAAACCTATTTAGGTTATTCTATAAGAAACAAAGGTTAAATCTCTGGAGACAGAATACCAATTATTGATATGAGTGGATGGAATAAGAAATTAGAGGGGCTTCAGCTTAATGCGGAGGAGTCCCTCCATTCGTTAGAATTTGCCACATCTCAAGAAGCATGGGAAAAACTAAATGAAGGGTTCCTTCGATTAGACCCAGCTCTATTTGGAAAAGGGGCAATAGCAAATTCTGGGGTAGCAGTGGTATATAACGTATTCATTAAGATACGAAAGGCTTGGGTAGACCCCGAATTTGATTATGGCAGATGTTTCAATTACAAAGAAACTAAGTGGACTAGCTTATTGAATAATTACATAGATTTTAATAAGCTTGACTTGTTGCGTAGTAAACTGAGAGTACTGAGAAATAAGTACAATCAGAATTACAATATAACCTATATGTTTAATAATCATCATGATAATGGTAAACAATGTTTGATAGCTGCAACATTTTCGAAAAGATTTGGGGAAGACATACCAGTTATTACAATGGTAATCAGGGCTTCGGAAATTACCAAGCGGTTGATATTCGACTTCCTATTGATTCAACGGATGGCAGAATATGTGTATGGGCCAGACCAGTCAGTACAAATCAACCTATTTGCGACACAGATGTACGGGAATGTAGAAACCCTTCTGATGTATCATACTCATAAGCCTTTGAAAAAAGTACTCAAAGGGGCAGAAGAGAATGCCTGGAATAAAAGGGTAAAAGAGATATGGAAGAAATTCAAGAATGGCCAAGAGAAAGATTTCTCATCTTTTAAGGTATTCTTTAGAAGTTTCAAAGTACTCAGACCAGACTTATATGAGGAAACATATAAATCAATGAAAGCAAAAGAATTACTTCTCGAGTATGAAGATATTGAGTACCCTGAGAATGTAATCTCTTACTCTCAGAGAAAAGCATATAAGAAGAAACTCTTAAAACAAAAGAACAATGCGAATATTTAGTAATTCATTTGAGCTAATGTCTGAATTGGGCAGAGAGCTAAACAGTTATGGTCAAACTGTAAAACCAAAGACCTATCAGAATAAAGTCATTGAAGGTAATGATGACTTTATAACTAAGGAAGTAATTTGCCAACAATATTGCTTGACCTCTTTGGGAGACCCAGTATGGTTGTTTATATTTTCAAAATCAAAAGAATGGGCAGATGCTGAGTTCCAGGAAAGAATAAGTTTTGACCCAAGTTACCCTCCCAAAATGCCTTGGAATCCAGGTAAAGCTTGGGAATTAAGGAAAGATTTATGGGAACAATTCTTAGATGAAGATGGTTTATTTGATTATACCTATTCAGAGAGAATGGCAATCGTATTGCCCGATTTAATCGAATTATTGAAAAATGATTCAGATACAAGGAAAGCTGTATTACCAATCTTTAATGGTACAGGTGAGATAGACACTAATCAATATAGTGGTATACATCGTATCCCATGTTCTATGTACTATGACTTCCTTATCAGAGAGAATGGTAAGGGAGAAAAGGTATTACATATCTGCTATCATCAAAGAAGCTCAGATTTTGTTACTCACTTTGGTAATGATGTATACCTTGCATGGAGACTTATGGAATATGTTGCTCAAGAGGTTGGAGTTAAACCAGGTTATCTGTATCATACCATCGATTCTCTCCATGCTTATAAGAAGGATTGGTTGGCTTTGAGCTCTAATCTGGAAGATTTACAAGATAAATACTAATTAAGAGGGATGTATCTGCTACTGGTAGGTATGTCCCTCTTTCTATTTATAATTATGGAGACAAGATATAAGATAATAAGAAACAAGAAAGAGCTCAAACAACTTATTGCTTGTTGTATAGCAACGGGTTATGCTTGCTGTGACTATGAAACCAATGCAGAACCTATATACAACAAATCTTTTAAACCAACTATCTTATCAGTATCTTGGATGCCAGGATTTGGTGCTTCTATACCATTAGACCATTTTCAGACTAAAGAATATACTGCTCCGGGATGGAATTGGAAAAAGATGCTAAGGAAGTTTGGGGAAGAGGTAATCGAAAACTATGATGTAGTTAAGGTTGCATGGAACTGGAAATTTGATGACCAGATAAATCAGAAGTATAAGATATTCTATCGGGGTACTTGTTTAGATGGCATGCTTGCAAAATATGTACTCAATGAGGAAAAACCTCATGACCTAAAATCAATGGTAAGAAGGTATTTGCCCGAGTATGGTAATTATGAAAAGCAGGATGCTTTCGATAAAATACCTTGGGATAAAAAAGAATTAGACCCACTTTGCCATTACGGTTGTCAAGATACAGATTATACCTTGAGATTAATGCTATTCTTTGAGAAGAAGTTAATGGACTTGGGCATGTATTCAGTATTCCGTAATTTATTTATGTGTAATTCTCGAGTACTTACCTCGGTAGAGAAAGAGGGTTTATATGTAGATACCGAGTTCAATAAAAAGCTTCTGGAAGAATATAAGCCAAAGATTGATGCTGCTAGACAAGCAATATATGATCTGCCCAGAGTTAAGAAATTCGAAAAGAGATTTAACCAGGCTAAGATTGATAAGTATATAGAAACTATCCAAGCTGAACTTGAGGAGTTAGATTATAATGACCCGAAAGATAAACGAAAGATTGCATCAAGGGAACAGAAGATATCCAATATCAAGGCAGGTATATTCACAACTAAAAAGGAACAGGATTTGATAAGACCTATTAACCTTGGTAGTCCAGTTGATTTACCTGCACTCATGTATTCAAAGCATGGGTTTAATTTCGAGGTAATCAAGGATAATGAATCTGGTAAACCAAGTACGGATGAGGAAACTTTAACTAATCTCAGACTTAAGGTAGAAAACCCAGAATCACCAAAAGCCATATTCCTTGACAAATTATTAGAACTTAGAGGGTTAGAGAAAATGTATAAGACTTATATTTACGGATGGTGGGAGAAAGTACAGGATGACTCCAGATTACATGGTAGATATAATATACATGGTACGGACTCTAATAGGTTTAGTTCTGCAGACCCAAATATGCAGCAGATACCAAAGACATCGGTAGACCCCAATATCAAGAAACAATTAGTTGCTCCTCCTGGATATCTGTATATGGCATTCGACTACTCTCAAGCAGAGTTAAGAATGATGGCTCACTTATCTGGTGATGAAACTTATCTTGAAGCATTTGCAAAAGGGGTAGACCCTCATCTTGGTATAGCAGCAGCAAAATATGGGGTACCAATCGAAGAAGCTTCTAAAATATACGAGGATGAATCACACCCAGACCATAAGTTATGGAAAGTAAGGAGAAAGCAAGCTAAACAAATTGCTTTTGGACTTATCTATGGTATTGGAGATGCTCTTCTAGCAGTTAAATTATCTGACCCAAAAGCTGGTATTATAGTTTCGAAAGAAGAAGCTCGTAAGGAAATGGATGAATTCTTTAAGAAACACCCAAAGATACTTAAGTTCAAAGAGAAGCAAGAGAAGTTCTTACGTAAGAATGGGTATTACACCCAATTATTCGGAACTAAGAGAAGATTACCTCAGATATATTCTAATGATAAACAAGAAGTTGCTTATGCTATCAGATTAGGTTTGAATTTCCCTTGTCAAGGTGCTGCAGCAAATATGACAAACTTTGGAGCAATTCTGGTATACTGGTTAATGAGACAAGGGAAATTGCCAATGATGAAAGAAGCTTGTACAGTTCATGATGCTGTTTATATGTATTCTAAGCCACAAGATATAAACACATGGACAGTATATACTATCTGGAATATTCTACGTAACCCAAGTACAAAGAAATACTTTGGTTTTCAAGTAGATGATGTAACTCTATCAATGGATTTTACAATAGGCCGGTCTATGGCAGAAGAATTACCATTTATGCCCGGATATGATTATACTAGAATGTTAAAACCAGACTTTTCGGTAGAAGAGTACATGGAGGAATACCATAAGTTTAAGACTCGTAAAATTGGTAATTTTAGTGCAGCTTCACCAGAAGTATTTATGGAACTATATAAAAAGGAAATCCATAAATATCAACGAGAATATGAAAAATCGAGAAAAGGGTAATATACCCGGGTTTAGTAATTATTACATATCCCGTACTGGAAAATTATACTCGAAATTTACTGGTAGTTGGAAATTAGTAAAACCTGCTATGAAAGATAATGGTTATTTATCTAACTCTTTAGTAGGAGATGGTGGTAAACGGAAGAACTTTTATAGACACAGGTTAGTTGCTTCTATTTACATCCCTAACCCAAACAATTATCCTCAAGTATGTCATAAAAATAACAATCCAGAGGATAATCGGGTAGGTAATTTATATTGGGGTACAGCTAAGATGAATATGGGTCAGTGTATAGAAGATAAAAGATTCTATTTTGTTGGTAAAGAACGAGAACGTAAGGTAAATGTAGAATTATTAATTTCTAGGTATATAGAGGGTATACCAAGAAAAGATATACTAGAAGAATTCGGTATATCAACTGGAGTATTATATAAAATATTACGGTATAATAACATAAAACTAAGGAAATGAAGAAGATTTTAAACGGGCCCACGGTATGGAGGGCTAAATGCCCAGTATGTGATTGCGAATTTGAATATGATACCAGTGAAACTTTTGGGGTTTATAATAAATCTGGGGATTATTTTAGGATAGTACAATGTCCTAATTGTAAAACTAATATAAAGCATTCAGATTCAGTATCTACCATTACAGGAGTGAAAAGAGAAGATACTATGTATACATAAATAATATAAATTTATGGAATTATGGCAACACAGAAAGAGATTGATAATGCAAGTAAGTTAACTGCCCTTACTTATATGGTTGCAGGTTGCTTAGGTTATTCTATCGAAAATTTACTTAAGTATTTAGATGTGGTTAATCTAAGGTTGAGTGGACAAGAAAAAATGTTACTTAACCGATTAAAGACTCAGTTATCTCAAGTACAAACTAATCTTACTACTTTAGAGGGATTGGCTTTTAAAGTAATGGCTACGGATGAGGATGGTAAACTTGCTTATGAAGATGCCACCCATATTTATTGGGCTGCATTTTTAGCATTACTCGATAGAGGTGGTACTGATAACTTATGCGACTTAAGATTAATGGCTTTGGTAGATAAGATAAGCATCTATAAATCTCTTCTTAATTTGCCGGGTATGAAACTCTCTTATCAAATGGCTTTTGCTCAAGTAACTAAAGCAATAAGTAAGGGGGAATTTAGTAAAGAAGACTTTAAAAACCTATTAGAAGTTTATGAAGACGGAACTGAAAAAACTAAAGGTTAAATTTGAAGGTAAACTTATTGAGATTGATATCCAAAAGGAATTATCTATCAATGAGAATATCATTAATTCTCAGCTACGAGAATCTCCTTCTAGTTATTATGTACTTGCTTCTTTGAGAGATAAATATATAAAGGAAAGAGATTTACTAGCAAGGGAAAAGGATGAAGCCTATTCCAATGCTTGGGTATATTATAAGGATGCCAATGAAAGGTGGAATAACGAATATGTTTCTCATAAGGCAAATCTTAACAAGAAGTATTCTTCCATTTATGAGAGATACTTAAAAGCTGTAGAAAAAGCAAATAAGTTCATAGCTATATGTAAAGCTTATGAGAGTCGGGAGAATATATTAAGAACTATTAATGCGAATCTAAGAAAGGGTTAACCCATTGAACTATAAATAATTACTAACTTTTAAAAACAGTATTAGAATATGAATTATTCAATGACATTTATCTCACCTCTTGTGGCTGAGAAATTTAATCAAGAATTACCTGGATGCCCTACAGAAAACCGGGTACTTATTTTATCTCCAAAGGAGGTAAACCAAACTAAATCGGGTTTGATTATCCCTGAACAAGTAAAAGAGGGAGTTCCTCGTAAAGGAGTTGTAGTAAAGAGTGGGGAGATTACAGAAGAATATAAAACCTATCGGGAATTGGTGGGCATAGGTAGGATAGTTACCTATGGTTTGTATGCGGGTAAAGAACTTGAATTCGAAACAGATAAATTATCTCCTGCTCTTCAAAAGATCTTAGAGAAAAACGTTCTTACCGTATTGAGTATGAATGAGGTAGTCTATTCAGAACCGAACAATCAAAATTAATAATTATGATAAAAGATAAGAAGAAAAAGAAAGTTTCATCAGAGGGACTTTCTACAAAAGAAAAGATGCTAGCTAGAAAGAAACAGCTAGAATCTAAGGGAAATGGTAGTGGGTTAGTATATCCAAAAGAAGGAACTCTGAGAATGAGAATTAAGTCTCCTGGTGATGACCAAGAATTGGGTATCGAAATTATTCAATTCTACCTGGGAGGCAATTTGGGAGGAGTTATATCTCCGGCTACTTTTGATGAACCTTGCCCATTTATGGAGAAGTATCAAGAATTGAAAAACTCTAAGGATGAAGACGACAAGGAACTTGCCAAGAATCTGGTACCAAGAAGAAGATATGTTATTGGTGGTATAATCTATTCAGATGAAAAGGGTAGTAAGGTAGATTACGAAGGCAAAGATAAGGGAGTTTTAGTTCCTCGCTCAGTATACCAGGATATCATTGACCTATACCTTGATGAAGATGAGGCAGGTGATATGACCGACCCAAAAACTGGTTATGATATTAAGATAATACGTTCAGGGTCTGGTAAACTAGACACCACTTATTCTGCTCGTGCTTGCAAACCAACTAAGTTGGACAAGAAATACCAAGGTACAATTGACCTTGAGGGTATAGTTCGTTCTCAAATCAAATCCTATGATGAGTTGGAAGATTTACTTTCACAGTATCTAAATGAAGACCACGGTGATGATGAGGACGATAATCCAAAGAAGAAAAAGAAAAAGGGAGTTCACAAAGACCATTACATGGAAGACGATGAACCCAAGAAAAAGAAAAGAAAATACAAATCGGATATTTAAGGGTTAGTAATAATATGGTTTCATTCGAAGGTGATAATTAGATTCGTTCGGTTATCACCTTCTTTAGTTTAAATACATTACATTATGGCAAAGAAATCGAAAGTGGGTTTAAAGGTACCAACAAAAAATGAGATATTAAAGAAATATGGGGGCATGATGAGATTGGCTTCAGAAACCGTAGAATCAAATCTATGGTTGCCATCAACCTTCTTTGCTCTCAACTATACCTTTGGTGGTGGTATACCATTCGGTAAAATTTTAGAAGTAGCTGGAGAAGAATCATCTGGTAAATCTCTTATTGCCTATAACTTTGCATATACTTGTCAACAACTCGGAGGACATGTCATATGGGTAGATGCCGAACAATCTTGGATGAACTCTTGGGCAGAAATTAATGGAGTAGACCCAGAAAGAGTTACAGTATTAAATGATACTCGTATAGAATATATTTCTGATGCTGTAGCAGACTTAGCAATCTATCTTCGTTCTCAATTAACTAATAATGAACCGATTCTCTTAGTGATAGATTCTATTGCTGCTATGGATTGTGCAGATAACATAGATTCTAAAATGGTAGAGGGTAAGGCTGAAATGGGAGGTAGAGCAAAAGCTCTTTACAAATACTTCCGTATCAGAAGTGAATTATTCTATCGATTAGGAGTTACACAGATTTACATTAACCAATTAAGAACTGCTTTAAATGTCGGATTCGGAAAAGATAACACAACTACTACAGGAGGTGCAGCACTTAAGTTCTACGCTTCAATCAGAGCTGCCTTTTACTCAGGCAGGTCTATCACTGTTAAACAGAAAGGTAAAGAACGGAAAGCTGGTAAATTGGTCACAATCCGACTTATTAAAAATAAGGTTGCTCCTCCAAGACCTACAATCAGTAAGTGCCCGGTTTACTTCAATCCTAAGTTCCATGAAGTAGGTTTTGATAGATGCTATGCTCTTGAGGATGTATTGGTAGAAAATGACATCATAGAAAAATCTTCAGGTGGAGTATATAAGTTCAAAGGAAAAACTCTTGCAAGAGGGGAAGAGAAATTCCAAAAGCTTTTGGAAGAGGATGATGAACTTCGTCGTAAACTATTAAAGAAGGCCGAGATAAATACTATCGGTACAACTAGAAAGAAGATAGTAGCATTGACTACTAATTTATATCCAGTAGATGGAGTAGAATATGAATCATTTAACGAATCTGAAGACGAAGAGGAGGTAGAAGATGAATAAAAAGGAGGTAGAGGGTATAGAGAAAGTAATTAAAGAATACCTTAAAAAGAATTTGAGAATTGAACCAAGAGTTAGATACTTAGATGCTTATAGTTCTGCTGAGAATTATCTTGATATCTATCTTGGTGACGAAAAGATTCAAGAAGTTTCACTTTATGAATTCGATTTTAGAGTATGAGTAAGAAAACAATATTATTGATTGATGGAGAAAATATCCTTCATCAATCCTTCCATAAGTTCGAAAAACTTAAATCTACTGATGGAAAACCCAGTGGGGCAATATTTGGATTTTTTAAATCCCTGCATATGTATCTTACGAGGTTTGAACCAGATGGGGTTTATATTTCATTCGATAATGGTCATTCACCAGTAAGGACGAAGTTATTGCCCAATTACAAGGGGCATCGAAAAAATATATCAATAGATTATGAGTCATTGCAAAAGCAAAAGGCAATCATAATGAAAATGCTGGGTATGCTAAGAATTAATTATATCTTCGATAAAAAGAAATCTACAGTATATGAAGGAGATGACTTCTTAGCATATCTTGCAATTAAAAAATTCCAATCCGAGAAAATGATACTCATATCATCGGATAAGGACTTTAATCAATTACTTACGAATAACCTACGGATATATAATCCAAGAAAAGATGAGATGATAAGAATGGACAACTGCAAAGAATTATTCGGTTATCATTCTCATGAAACGGTAGAATATCTTGCAATGGTTGGAGATACCTCGGATGATATACCAGGGTTCCCAGGTATAGGTCCAGTAAAAGCAAGGAAAATCCTTGATGAAGGTAGAATAGAGAAGTTTATTGCTCAGAGTAAGAACAAAGAATATCTTCAAATATGGAAAAGGAATGAACAGTTAATCGACCTTTTCTGGTTTGTAAGACATAATCCATTGGATAAGTTACCAATTAAGTCAAAGAAGAAGTTTAAGTATGAGAAATTCAAAGAACTTTGTATCGAATACTCTTTAGCATCATTTTTGACAAATGAATTTATAAAACCATTTAAATCATTACATCATGAGTAAGAGAATTATGTTTGTAGGTCCCTCTGGTATAGGGAAGACTACTTTAGCACAAGCTGTAGCTAAGAAATATGATATACCATTCATATCCGGCAGTATGTCAGATTTATTGCCAGCTACTAAAGGTATATCACATAATGAGTTGTTATCACTTGGTTCCGAAGCAATGTATAAATCCGATTTTCAATTGTTAAACATGAGAAACAAGCTATTCAAAGATAAAGAGAACTTTGTAACTGATAGAAGTTATGCAGATTTAGCGGCTTATTTCTGGTATAAACAATCAAGAAATATACCCGAATGTGAAATGGAGCATTTTTTCTGTCAATGTAAGACTTTAATGGAAGATCAATGTGATGTAGCAATCTTCTTACCATTAAATCTAGATACTTATAAGCATTGGTCAATGGAAGATAATGGTAAGAGAATACTTAACAGATTCTTCCAAGTTCAGATATCATCTCTTATGGGGGAATTGCTTGCAAATTGGGAAATACCCACTATTTGTATATCTGAGCTCGATTTAGGTATGAGAACGGAACAAATCAATTACCATTTAGATAGGATATGGGAAAAGAAGTAATAGCAATAGCCTTCTCGGATTTACATATAAACCTATGGGCTAAGTTTAATGAGAACAATCACAGGACCCTGAATAGTTTCAGGGTTTTGTCGATTATACGGAAATTATGTAGAAGGTTTAACTGTCCTGCATTATTTTGTGGAGACTTATTTCATAAGGCTGAAACAATGGACCAAGAATTAGCAGAGATATGTTATAATGAACTAATCGAAGGATTTTGGATATATGCCATATCTGGAAATCATGATATTAAGAAAATAAGTAAGGTTGGTACTAAACCCTTTAGCTGGCTTTATCAAGTAGAGAAGTATGGTATCATGATATTAGATTATGAAAAAACCCAACTATCTTCTACACATAAAGATATTATGGTATATGGGGTTCCTTATATTGATAATAACGTGGGTCTAAGTGAATACTTAAAGAAGTTAGAATTAGATAAAAGTAAAAAGAATATTCTTTTACTACACACCGATTATCCTGGTGCAAAAGATACAGATGGTAGGGAAATAGATTCCGTAGAAAACTTAAATGTGAATGTTCTCAATAAGTTCGATTTAGTATTATGTGGGCATATACACAAACCACAAAGACTATCAAAGAAGGTTTATATGATTGGGGCCCCTAACCATCAAAGGAGAACCGATAGAGATTGTGAATTGGGGTATTGGAAAATCTATGAAGATTTGTCTCTGAAGTTTGTACCTTTGAAAAATTTCCCAAAGTTCATCGATGTAGAAAGGGAAGAGGATATTAATGATGATGGCAATTATTATACGGTAATCCCTCAAAAAGCTAGTACTCCAGTTAATAACAAACATAATATTACTAAGCAACTTTCTAAGAAGTCTCTAGCAAAGAGATACCTAAGAGAGAAAGGTATTAAAGATGAGGTTAAAACTAATCTATTAATTGAAACACTTAAAAAGGCTGAGTCATGTTAACGTTCTTAAACTTAGAGGCAGAAGGATTTTGTTCAATAGAATCCTTACACCTACAATTAAACCCAACTTGTACCATACTTATCAAGGCACCAAATGGGAAAGGGAAATCAACTATTCTCTCTGCCTTGGTATGGGCAATATATGGGAAAAACCTAAAGGGTGTTTCTGAGGTAAATACTTGGAAGCAAGTAAGGCCCAAAGATTACAAGGGTACTAAGGTACAAGTATATTTTCAGAAAGATTCTCATACATATAAGATAGTTAGATGTCAAAAGTATGATGAAGTACTTGAGGATGGTGCTAAAGGCAAAGACAGACTTATCTTCATGAAAGATGGGGACATAGTTGATATAAAAGGAAAGGGGAAGATACAAGATTCTATAAACCGAGAAATAGGTTTATCGTATACTCTGTTTATGAACTCAATTATGTTTGGACAGGGTATAAAGAGACTTATACAAGAGTCTAATTCGGATAAGAAAAAGATATTCGAAGAAGTATTTGATTTAGAGTTCTTAAACCTTGCTAAAGGCATTGCCTTGCAGGATAAAAATAACCTGGTATCTCAAATAAACGAGGTAGAGCATGAGTCTCAAATGCTTAAGAAAGAATTGGAGGCTAACAAGGAAGCTTACTTCGATATGAGAGACAGAGAAAAATCCTTCAAGCAAAAAATCAAAGAAGAAAGAAGAGAGTTAAAGCAAGATAGAGAAAAGCTAACTAAGCTACTAATTGAAAAACAAAAACAAATCAAGGATGAAGTAGATGCTTCGCTTCAGATAAAGATTAAAAAACAAAATGAACTAATCCTTGATTTGAGGGGTAAGATAAAATATGCCAAGAATTTATCAAATGTACCTCTTAAGAAAGTAATTAAAGAATTAGTAATACAGTTAGAAGAAGGTCACTACAAACGTGCATTACGTGATGCCAAATCAATATATAAAGCGTTCTCTGACCTTGATAAATACGATAAGGAGTATCAGGAGGCATTAGAAAGGTTGGAAGAACTTAGTAGTGTAAATGATAGATATAGGAAATTAAAATCAGACTGTGATAATATTGCTTCTGATATTGCTTCTATTGACGAAGACCTGGCTAAGCTCAAGCAAGAAAAGCTTAAGGTCATGTCTCCAAAGTATAAACAAAAACTTAAGGAGATTAGGAAGAATTTACGGAAGGTTGATGAAGACTTTCACAATAAAGAGTTAGAGTTAGAGAATTATAACTGGTTAATTAATGACCCATTGGGTAATAATGGGATTAAGGCTTATCTATTTGATTCATCCCTTGAGTTCTTAAATAAATGCCTTGATAAGTATTCAGAGGTATTGGGATTTAGGATTGAATTTAATATTGATTTGGGCACTGCTAGAAAAGAATTTGTTACTCTAATAGAAAGGGATGGGATGATTATGGATTATGATGAACTTTCGGGAGGTGAAAAACAATTATGTAATGTAGCAATGGCTTTTGCCATGAATGAATTTCTCACAGCATCTAAGGGTATTAATATTGCATTCCTTGATGAGGTATTCGAATCTTTAAGTTCAGATAATGTAGAAGTAGTTACATCATTGATACGTCACATATTCAAAGAGAAAACTTTATTCTTGATAACCCACTTGGATTCACTTCCTCTCGGTAATACCAAAATCCTGCAAGTGGAAAAGACCCAAGGCCTGAGTAAGTACCAATTACTATAATGGTATATAAAATACAATACACCATTATATCATGAACTCTAAGAAGAAAGGAAACAAATTCGAAAGAAAAATAGGAGCCTGGTTCACTAAGTGGACCGGGTTTAAGTTTGAAAGGAATCGGGCAGGCTCGGGAGCTTGGCATTCGAATAAGGATTCTACTTCAGACCTTACCTGTACCGATGAAAGACATGCTCATAGATGTAAGATATCTGTTGAGTGTAAAAATTACAAAGAGATTAAGTTTGAACATATATTACTTGGTAACAAAGGATGTGATATACTCAAATTCTGGGAACAAGCTTCTAAGGATGCAAAGAGAGGTAATAAGGTACCAATTCTTTGTATGAGATATAACTCAATGCCTGCAGAGGAATTCTTTTTCGTTGTAGGTATCAAGCTGGGAGATTTAATTGCCCAATACGTTGATAGGGTAATGTATATACAAGTACCTGGAAATACTCTTATGGTATTTATGGCTAGTGAAGTATTAAGAACTCCCTATAAGTTAATCCATAAGCAAGCAAAATTAATTCTTAAAAACTCCTAAGCCATGAAGAAACGTACCCCATATTCGTATTGCATCTTTTATATCGAAAGAAAGTACTCCGATAGGATTAATCAAGAACTCAAGGAAAAGGGGTATGACCAACTTAAGGCGATTATCCCTACAGTAAGCGTATTGAAGAAAACTATAAAAGGTAAGATGGTATTTGAGGAAGTACCAATATTATTCAACTACGGTTTTATGAAAATGCCTACTGAACTTGCATTCTCTAGACCATTTCTCAACAAGTTACGAAGAAATATATCTGGTATCAGAACCTGGTTGAGAAATACAGAGACAATGCACCAAAGGAAAAAGAAGGCTAGAATCGATAATGGTGAAGACTTCGATGATTTTTCATTGGTGGCTACTGCAAGTAGAAAGGAAGTAAGGAGATTTAGAAGACTCTCTAAAGAGAACAAAAGATTTTCAGTTGAAGATTTAGTCAAAGTAAATCCTGGAGATTACTTAGTATTACGTGGGTATCCCTATGAGGGGATAGATGCTACGGTATTAGAGGTTGACCATCTATGTAAGAGAGTAAAAGTACTTATCTACCCAGAGATGGGAAGAATGGAGGTATGGTTACCATTTGATAATGTAATCTACAGTGTTTACTATAACCACGACCCTGATAAGCTTTATGCTAATCAGGGAGATTTTGACCCAAATCAGATTACCAGTGAAGCGATAGATAATTTAATTAACTTTAGACGATAGTGTTATGAATGAAGCTCAAAAGAAAGCATGGAGTTGTTTAATTGATAAAGAACAACAATCTTTATTCCTTCAACTATCAGAGAGTAAGTCTTCATGGGAAGCTGGTGAAATTTTAAAGTTGTCTCATTACAAGTATCTTGAAATCCGAGAAAGGTCTGAGAAATTCTTTAGGCTATTCTCGGATTTTTTTGAGAAACACACTTCTATCTTTCGACCAGACTGTCCTTGTGAAAGAAACTTTCAAGATTACATGGAAGGATGTTTAGAGAAACGACTAAAAAGAAAAGAGGCAAGTCTATATACTGGAGACTCTGCTCAATTACTCCCGAAGGTAAATACTAAGAACATCGAGAGGAATATGAAAAGGTTGAAGGAATCAGAAGATGAATGGGATAAGGACACTCTAAGATTAATTCTTGAATTTGATAGATGGAATAATTTTAGAATACTACCAAGAATGCTACAACAGCCTTCTGCGTTTAAAAGGCGTTCGAATAAAAAGGACAAGATATACATCAAATATTTACTAAATAGGGTACCTGATTGGATGCACACTAAACTCAGAGAAAGGTTTAGGTATAAGGTAAAACCTGGCAAAAAGAAATATTGGGTAGCCTTAATATCCGAAGAACTATACACGGATGGTTACTTATTATTGCCAGTAAGGCCATTGCAAGAGGTAATCGATGAATTTAGTAGATTTTATATGTATGTGTTTGAAACCAGGGATGATGCCGATACTTTTGGTTTCATGGTATCTAAGTTTATGATTAAAACAGAGTCTGTAAAACTGGGACAAAAATTCTGGCCTGAGTACAGATGCTGTGTGGAAAAAGCATTGAACTATAATTCTGTGAATAACATAGAATTCAATATCAAGAAGTTGGATATGGCCTATAATATCCACACACATAAAAAACCGAAGAAACCTAAGTCCACTGCCGTAGAACGAGCAAAAACCTCGGATTTTTATAAAAATAAGTAAGAAAGTATTTTTATATAAAATATTATTCTTATATTTGCATACAATTTAATGAATACTTAAAAATATTATAGATATGGCAAAAAAGAAAAGAAAAGACCTGAAAGCTCCATCCAAAGAGAAATCCAATTTTCTCGGAGCATCCGGGAGAAACATGACTTACAAGGATTTGAAAAGGAAAGCCATTATATTGGGTATGCCTTTTCCAGATGCCTGCTCTGCTGGAGTATTTGATTTATTACATTACATTCAAAGTTCAGAAGAGAGACCAGATAAATCCCTAATTGATAAGTATGATGATTGGATGGATAAACAATTGGAAACGATTGGTTATTCAAAAGATGACCCACTAAGGAATTCACGATTAAGGCTTGGGTTTCTCGGAGAAGAAGGGGAAAACGGGCAAAGAAGAACTAAACGGGTTCCCGGGATAAAGAAACCAAGAGAGAAAAAGCCCCCAAGAGAAAGGGATGAATTTAATCTCATCAAGGGTACTAAGAAATCCTATGTATGGGAATTAACTGCAAAGGGATTTGATATCGATAGAATTATTCGAAGGATGAAAAAGAAGTTCCCTGAAGCAAACGAGAAATCTATTAATCTTTGGTATAGAATGGCAAAGAGGAATATCAATGGTAAAGCTAAAGGAAAGTAATATTGGACCAATTCTTCCAGATAGATATTATATATGGACATGGCGACCAGATACAACCAATAAGATTATCACCGAGAAGAAATTATATCGGAAACATCTAACGGGTATTCCATATTTTACTAGACACCACGTAAAAGTTACCCTGGTTTATCTATATGGAGTAGATGTCCTACAATATATTCATATTATATCTGGAAGGAAACTCTTGCAACAAGGTATTAGAGAATTATCCGATATGAATGGTAAACTCTTAAAAAGGGGAGCTACTAAATTCTGGTTTAAGGGTAAATTCGTTAAGGCAAAGAAATTCATAATACCCGATGAATATAAGATTGATAAACACAGACGAAGAAGATTTATGGTTCAAATGCACCGGGTCTTTAAGTCAAAAGGAAAAAAGGCATTCGATGAAAGATACTCAATCAAACTCTATGGACAACGGCAAGGCATATCTCCCGCCTATACGAAGCAGAAGAGATTACAAATCTATTCTTCTATCTTACAGGATTTACGAGAGGCTGAGTCAAGAGGAGAAGGTTAAATTCAACCTATTATTCCTACAGTACCCACCGTTGGTAAGTTCATTGGCTTTATATCTGAGAAAGAAAATGAATATCCCAATACAGAAAGTACTATTTATCAAAGCACAAAGGGATATGATTGAAATATTCGATGAGGCATCTATTAGGTTTATGGGATATTTACCCAAAGAAAGGCATATTAAGAAGTCTCTTCTATTTCAATGTTTTGTTCCTTTAGAGAATATCAAAATCCGAAAGGCTTATGCTTACATAATGACCAATCGGATGATAGAAAATCAATATTGGGTATACCCAGTTAGATTAGCCGATAACTATAAAATAATGCAAAAAGGGAAATACAAATTTTATACCGAAGTATTCGGAAAGGTTGGTATTCCTGGAATAACTAAAATTCAATACAGCAATGAATGATAAATTATCAAAAACAAACCTGGTTACACATAAACCACTAAATCCTTTTATGGGTAAGACTTTTAAGATACTTACCTATAATCAGGTTGACCAAGTAGTTAATACCGAAACGGTAACTATTGAGTCTCAAGAAGAATTAAAGACAACTCTTGATAGCATTAAACAATATAATGATGCACATGCTCAATTAGAGGGTTTTCTTAAGCTAACGAAGAAACTTATAACAGAGTGATATAAATTTATTAATTAACCAACTTAAACATTACGAAAATGGCTAAGAAGAAAAAAGAAGTGGAACTGAAAGAAGTTTCCAGAAAAGAAATCAATGGTGCAATCATCATCACTTACGAAGATGGTTCAGTAGTAATTATCCCTGCCCCTATCAAACTTACGAAGGAGGAAGCTGAAGAACTCTTTGGTTCAGAGGAAGACGATGACGAAGAAGAAGAGGAGGAAGATGACGAGGAAGATTCGGATGATGAGGACGAAGATGATTCCGATGACGACGAGGAAGAGGAAGACGACGATGAGGACTCTGATGACGATGACGAAGAAGACGAGGAGGAAGAGGAACTGACTGCCGAGGCTCTTGCCGAAATGGACTTCGAAGAATTGGAAGATGTCTGCGATGACAAAGACCTTGAAACTGACCCGGACGACTTTGACGAAGACGATATCGAGAAACTCCGCAAGGCAATCGCCAAGGAACTCGGTCTCAAATTGCCGGCAAAGAAGGAAGCCAAAGGAAAAGGCAAAAAAGGAAAAAAATAAACCTGGTAACAGTATTCAAGATTTAAGGGGTGGGTAATTCCATCCCTTTTAACTATTACCAAACGTAGAAGTTATACTTACAAATTTTTAATCATTAAAACCATAGAAATCATGGCAACAAAGAAAAAAGAAGACACCAAGAAAAAGGGTGCAGAAAAAGATGCTGAGAAAGAAGCTAAACGTAAAGCTCGTCAAGAGGCACTGAAGAACAGACCGGCAGAGCAACGTCCGAATAGTAAACAGATTGACGTTATTGCCATCAACGAAAAATCCGAAGTTCGCAACTACGGTTATGCCGTAAAGAACAAGGAAGGTTATCAGGGAGTAGTGGTTACTTCTGTTCTGGTAACTGATGGTAAACCAATCTCTACTTCAGTTTCCTTCGTTCCGGGTAATCTGACTGTTAAGTCAAAGAAGAACCACGGAGTTATCTGTTCTCCCAAGAACAAGAAGAACAAAGAAGAATCAGAAGAAGAATCTGAGGACTGATTATTTTCTCTAATTACCGCCGAACCAATGGTTTAGGTTTAGAAAGTTAATGTTATACGTAGTAACAACCCCTCACTCACACTTAGGACGTTGTTCAGCCAAAAGCTCATTGCCTGCGAAGGTAGTGGGCTTTTAATTTTTATACCCGTATGGACCAAGAAAGATTAGCTATTCGAAAGAATATTAGAATACTTGCATTAGATAATCTAATAAATACTTATACTGATGCACTAGAAGATAAACAATTAAACCTGGGACCAGATGAAAGGGAACTTGCTATTGATATAATAAATGAGGCAAGATTAATGCTATCAGAAGAAACCCAGGAAGTAAATAACCAAGTAATACCAAGACCAAAATGGAAGAAGTAAACATAAGAACACTCTTATCAAGTATCAAGGTAGTAAGGAATGATATTCAGTTCACTCACTACCAAATGAGCATAGCCCTGAACAAAGGTAAGAAAGGTGATTGGCAAAGACATAAGTTAAGATTAGATTATCTGAAAAGAAAACTCAAAGGTTTAATGGACAGGTTAACTAATAAACTAAAAGGTACCATACTAACTGTTACTTATCAAGTAGCTACTCCCGTAAATACAAAAACTTTTGAACAAACTTTTACGAATCTCACTCAGCAAGAGATAGTAGACATAATGCAAATAAGGGCTATCATGGAGGGAGTAGAAATAAATATCCTAGAAATTAAGGAAATCCCAACCCAAATAAGGGAAGTATAACTATGGTATTATGTAAATCGGATATTCATTATTCACCATAAAATTTTAAGAAAATGGCTAAGAAAGAAGACAAGAAGAGTAAACCGGAATCCAAGACTCCAGAACTCACAAAGGCAAAGAAAGCTTTGGACGCTTATCTCAAAGAGAACAAGTTGGACCCTACTAAGGATTGGACCAAAGACAAGAAACATGGTAAAAAGGTTACCGAACTTGTAAACAAGCTCAATAAGGAAAGAGACAAAGTTGCTGCTGCCTATCCTGAAGCTGACCAAGAGAACAACAAGAAATTGGTAAAACTCCAGGAAAAAGAGAAGAAGGAAAAAGCTGAGAAGAAGGCTGCCAAAGAGAAAAAAGAAAAGAAGGGGAATGGTGGTAGAACAGCTACCAAATACGATTATCCTCTCATCGATGGCAGAGAAATGACTTCGGCTGAGAAGAAAAAATATCGTATGGAGCAAAGAAAACTTGCTTCAGGTAAGGCTCCCAAGGAGGAAAAGGAAACTAAGAAAAAGAAGGAGGAAAAGGTAAAAGAAAAACCGGCTTCCGATAAGAAAGATAAGAAGGCCAAAGACAAGAAGAAAAAGAAGGCCGCTAAAGAAGAAGATTAATAAGAGCACTTTTTACTTTTACTTATCATATTTTTGAGTATTCGTTAATAATGGTAGAAGGCCTGGCAATATAAAAATTGTTCAGGCCTTTTATTTTCTAATTAAGTCGAAAATGGAACAAGAAGTATATAAACCAAAACTTAGAATCACTACACTATCAGAGAATGGTACCCCATTATCCGATAGGTTGGTAGATGCCTATACCGAGATTAATTCAGGTCCAAAGGTACAGCATAACGGTCCCATAAGAGTAGAAGTAACTCTTACTAATAAACAAGATATTGATAACTTCAAAGAATACTTAGATAGGTTATCTGGTACATTGCCTGCTAAGGCACCTAATGTTGGCAGAGGAAGACCTGCAGGGTCTACAACTAAGGAATTGGAATCACCAAGGGAGGACATTCTTGCAGATGTAGAGAAAATGATTGAAGAGGGTAAAAGCCAACAAGATATCATTAAATATCTTAGGGGATTGGGATTTGTATTTATCCTTACTGAAGATTTTCTATTTCACTTTCCTGGATTTGAGTTTAATAAAAAAGATGTGGGAGAAGCAACAGACAATAAGCAATATCCCAATTCATTCTCTTGGATGGCAAGATGTATCAAACGGGCTAAGGACCCAAAAGCAGATAAATTTGACCCAATGGTAATCTTTGGTTTTAGCATCCTTGGGGGACCTTCGAAAAAGATTATCCCCTATCTTTATAAAGAAAGGAAGAAACCATTAAGGGCCCAAGTTGGTAAAAACGTAATCTCCTTCTCTCAGGCAGAATTCACTAAACTTCCAAAGTATATGTTAGAATCCGAAAGGATTAAGTTCTCTACTGAACAGAGACAATTGCTTCTAAGTCCCGAAAAGAAGCCTTCTAAATTCTTCCTAAGATGGGTAAACGATGCTATATTTCCAGACTCCATAAAGGAAAAGATGGAAGAAATCAAGAACCGCTAACACTTACCTCCGTATTTATTAAAAGAGTATTTTATATAAAATAATTTTAGTATATTTGCATAAAGAAAATTTAATTATGGACAAGGAAACAAAAGACATCGTAAAGCTCATTGCTGGTATTCAAATTGAATCACTCAACTTAATCAAAGAGGATGTTAAAAATGGGAATGATATTGCCCAAGACTTAATCAAAAAACTCCTTCAGATTGAGGATGACGAAATAATCCGAGCACTAGATGAGCACATTGAATTATACGTAGAAATTGAGAATACTCCTCAACTGATAAATATGCTAAGTGAATATCAGATGCTGGTATGCTCACATATCCTATTTAGGATGGAAGATGAATGGGTACACACTAATTCTCAGGGAGTACTTGGTACCTGGGCAATCTTCCAGAGGGCAAATCTCAAATTCCACCCAGAACTAACACTTTTAAAATTTTAATATAGACATGGAAAAGAACGAATACTTAGAATCAGTAGAAATGAACACTGGAGTCGAAATGATTCCTTGCGAATCCTCTAACATTGAGGGCTTTGGTTATGACTCAAAGAAAAAACAACTTTGGGTTGCTTTTAAAGGTAATCGAGTTTATCGCTATGATGATGTACCTTATGAAATCTGCAACGGTTTACATCAAGCAGAATCAAAAGGTAAATACCTTGCAAAGAACATTAAAAATAAATTCGAAACTACAGGTTATGAACTCAGAAACTAAATTCATATTGGGCCTGGTAACCTTGGGGGCAGTGATTTACTTTATTGGTGAGAATAGAACTCATCCAGTAGAAGTGAGCACTGCTCCTTCTCGTTTTGAAAGTCCAATAACCAAGTTAATCTCTCTTCAAGATAGCATGGGCATTAAACCAAAAGAAGAGAAGAAGCAATGGTATAAATATAGGGTAGAAATAGAAACGATTCCAGAAAATCAAATCTATAAGATTGAGAAATCTGGATACCAGCAATATGAAGTTTCTAGATTGGGTGAAACTTATTCTTATGTAACCTACGAATTTACCTCAGACAAGGTAATGACTACTCAAGAAGCCTATGACTTCGTAAAGAAATATCCTGAAAGATGTACAAGGGTACCCAATACATCACAAGATAACATTTACGATAAATATAACGAGGATTACGAAGATTACATAAATGACCCAGAGGATGAAATTAACTATCCTCCAGAAATCTTCGACTTCCTAGCCGATTAACCCGAGCAAATAGAAAATAATTCAAATAAAATTTTTCTATTTAAAATAAAGTTCTTATATTTGTATCAGAAAAAGAAATTAATCATTTTACTAACATTTTAAATATAGACGTTATGAAAAAGAATGAAACAAAGGTTACTAACCTGGTTGCAACTAAGGTTGCCGAACAACTTGAAGGAATTAAAAATTCTAAGACTGCTAAGGCTTCTGCCCCTAAGGCCAAAAAGACTAAAAAGGAATTGGTACAAGATGCTCAAGAAGCTGCCACTAATTTTGCCAATGCCAAATTGGTAGAACTCTCTCCTAAAACCAAAACTTCCAAAAAGGAACAGGTTGTCAAGGAAGTTAAGGAACAACAAAAACCATCCATCATCGAACAGGTAATTTCTAATCGGGAAGTTAAATACGTATACCCTGCCGATGTAGTTGATACTCTTGCTCGGAAGAAATGGAGACAACAAACTCGAAACGAACTCCATCGATTGGAACTTGCAATGGCTCGTATCAAGGACCAGAACTCCAAGGAATTCAAGGCTGCTGCTAAAGCATACGAGGACTTTAGAAAGAAAGTCCTCAAACCAGAACAAGTTGCATAAACCTTTATTAACCAGGTGCCCGGGATAATTACCTGGGCATCTCAATTCATACAAAATGGATTACACTATCTTCTCTGATAAAGAGATGCTTAAGCAGGACAAAGAATTGGTAGAATTACATAAACGATGTTGTAAGTCCTATCTAATCCAACATTCACTTAAGCACTCCAAGATTAAGAAGTTCTTTATCGTTTACGATTGGTATATAAATACCGATAACGTAAGGAATTTCTTTTTCAGGCCTATAAACCTTTTCATTCAGGCATTGCTTTTAGGGCAACTTGATGAAATATCCGATTACATTAATCCTAACAAAAATGGAAAACGAAAAAAGAAACGAACCAGAAAAGTATAACGTACTTTACTGCAAAGGCAAATATCAGTATAAATCTAAATATCCCCAAATAGAAACTAAACATAAGGTTATCTATGCAGGGCCAGTAGAACCAATGGCACCCATCTGGGATAATGTATCAGATATATTAAGGAAATCTGATAGAATTTGTACTGAATCCCGAAGAGAATTAAAGAAGTTAGAGGAACGTTCACAGAATAACCTTTACTTCAAGAAAAATGGTATTACCCATATAATCGTATACAAATGTTTAGAGAAATAGTTAAAGACCTATATATAGGCAAATCGAAGTTAACCATAGAATGTAACCAAAAGGGAATACCCCAAACTACTCTGGTTCAGGATGTATTACAGAATACGGGGTTTACTGGTAATATGCCCGACTACGGTACCTATGGTAATTTCAAGGATGGGAAATTTGAGATTACTCCAATGATGCCTAAGCATTGCTTATTTATTACTGGAGTACCCAAAGGGGCAATCCTTGATAATTTCAGAGTTAGAAGAACATATTGGTCCTCTTATTATGAGGATGATGTAAGAGGGTACTTATTTCAAATTACAGATGAAAGTATACCTCGTTTAATAATCACAAACTAAATCTATATGGAAGCAATCGATTACGTAAAATTATTTAAGCTCGACCAAGAGAATTATGATTTTAAAAGGGAAGAGTTTATATCCGAATTAGGTAAAGAATTTCTAGATTATTGCCAAACCACTACAATTGGGATAGATAAAAAGACTGGCAATATATACTACTACCGATTTAGGGAAATAGTTAAGAATTTCGAAACTAAATTCTGGGCAATCTCAGAACTTAAAATAGGAGAACCATTAACTCAGAAATTATGGAATGCCTTTTTCGCTACTCAGGTAGTTCCTTTAAGGCAAAGGTTATTCCCAAAGGTTCAGAAATTAATCGAAGAGCAAAAGGGGATAACCAATAACCGTAGTAAACAAGACAAAAAACCTACGAACCATAAAAAGGCAAACTATGGCAAGGGAAATCACAGACCTGCATGGGAATAAATTTAAGGTAGGAGATTATAAACTTTGCCTTAATATTCCCATCACTGGGAAAGGTAATTTAGTATTCACCAGGGACCTAATCTCTGGTGAACCTTTTAATTTATCAGTAAGTAAGAAAAAATATAAGGGATATTTCTATAACCTATCTTTGAATCTGTATGTAAGGTTCGATTTAGAATATATGGGTTATGATGAAAGTTCCGATATCAGAAAATCTCATTTGTATGTCAGAAAAGGAAAATAAAATGGTAAGATTCCCAAGACCTATGGGGACTACTGCAATGGCATTAGAATATCAGAAGAACCCAAATGATGAACTTCTGATAAAGATACACAACTACATTATTAATCAATGGCTGATGGGTAATGGAGTATTATGTGGTATCACTTATGATATCAATACATTCTCATACCGTATGGGTATAGATATTAACTACATACGGGTATTTATGAGAGATAGGCTATTAAGCTCTAGAATATGGGATAAAGAAAAAGCAGAAGATTTACTTCAAGCGTTAATGGGAGAACAACTAGCATGGGCATTAGAAGACCGTATGGAAATAGCCCATCAGGTTAATATCCTAAGAGAATCTCAGGGAGGGAAATACGTACCGTTTATATCTGCCGAGCTGGGAAAGGCCCTTAAATTAAAGCTTGAATCCTCTACATCTCTGCAATCAATAGTACGTAATCTTACTGGAGGAAGTACTACAAATATCTTTGCCCAATTTAATCAACAGAACAACGTAACACAGCAAAATGCAATCACTGTTGAAGAGGCACGTCAAATCGTATTGGAATCACAAAGGGTATTAGATAAACCAGAAGAGGCTAAACTATTGGAGGATAGGTATGACATTAAGTCTCTACCTGAAGTAGTTGCTACTAAACAAGAAGGAGTAGATACAAGTAAAGAGGGTCTTAACCTTAATAAAGCAGAGTTAATGCAAATTACTGATGATTATAAGGGAGCTATGTCTTCATTCTCTAAAGAACATCATGAACTACGTAGAGAAATCGAAATGCGTATAGACCCAGACGAAGAAGACCCAGAGTTATACCAATATGAAGACTTTGAGGAAGAAGAGAAAGAGGACGGCTCATTTGCATCTCAATTCCTCCGAAATAGTAAGCTTCCATAGTTATATCCGGATATTGCATATTTAAAAAGAAAGAATTATATTTGCATATCAATTTTAAAATAGACAAAAATATGAAAAACCTTGAACAACTAATGGCATCTTTCCTTTGTAGGAAAGATTTTCTAGACCCAGAGGGAACTAAATCTGGAGGAGTTCCTCATATTCAATTATCTGAATCTATTAAAATAAGGCTGTTTGATGACCCTTATCAATTGGATGCTTTTTATTTAGCTGCTAATAATCGGGTACACTTACTTATGACTAATCCTCAAGGAGAAGTAGTAAATGTAACCTTTTCTACTTTTATGAATATTTTTCCTAATACAAAGGAAAGTCCAGAAGAATACATATATGAAGCTTTAAGTCAAATAATCTTGAGGAAAATGAGAATACAGAAAGACTACAAGAAAACTAAGGTTAATAAGATTAATCAAGGTACTTACTTTAAATTAAAACCCACCGATACTGCACCAGTATGGGTAAGAGACCATTTCGATAGAGCTACTCAAACTTATGCCTGTCATAAATATGAAGACTCAAATCATGAGACATTCTTAAAGGGAAATCGAGATATATACATTGACTTTACATTTTAATCACATGAACTTATTTAGACGAAAGAGATGCTGTAGTGAACTCATTGCTATTAAAAATGGCAACTTAGTATTCAAATTGAGTAATACTCATATCAATGCTGCTTATAATACTTTACAGGCAATAATGAGGAAATCGGGTATATTCGATGAGAATCTATATTTTGACTTGTACCGAGAATATAGAAGACATTATGCTATATACGACGTAGTACCATCGTTGCTAAGGTATAAGCTACCATTGATATTTTCAGGTAGATATCCTAAAAATCTATTCGATAATCGGTTTACCTTTGAGGAATTGATACCTAATGCTTTGGTATATCATAACTTACCAGAAAATTTCAGATTACCCGAAAGCTTAGAGAAAATCCTTTTAGAAGTCAAGAAAAGGGTATCTGCTTATATAGACCAAGATGGCATATCAGACCAGGGTTATAGGGATTTGGTTCGAACAAATTTCGTAAAACAATGGGATGTATTTAGAAAGGACCCATCTCTTATAGATTGCTATATGGATGCTCAATTGGGCATGCTATATATGTGGGCTAGAGTAGAAAATAAAACAATAGTAAAGAACATAATCGAAAGAACTCAAGATGAACTAGCTCAAGAGTTCTTATCTAAAAATGACGAATATGGAAAATAAAGAAAAGTTTGCCTTCAGAAATGTAAACATGTCTCAAGGTGTAGAGGTAGAATTTATTAAATTGCTTACCTCATTAGAGACTAAAAGTGATGAAGATATTATTAAAGCTTTTAAAGCTCAATTATCTTCTGGAGTATTAACTTGCCATGCAGAAATGTTATCTAGAACACCAAATCAGATAATATTTCAAACATCTCAATTCAGTAAACCCTATAACTTTTACAAAAACTGGGAATTATGGGTATTCTCTAATATCCTGGGTGTATGGACTCTAAATAGGTTTAGGATATGATTACAATGAAAAACCTCCAAGTAGAGGATATAAAAGATGAATGGTTATATAATGCCTTAACACAGGGCATCAAGGAATGTATAACTGCTCCAGTCCTAACTTTGGACCCAACAAAACCAGAACCCATTAAGAGGGCAGAAATGATATTAGAGAATTTCTCTCAGGAGGATTCTCCAGTAGTAGCTACTGTAATTGCTCCAGGCAATTTCATACAGATGATATTACCGAAACATGAGATACTTCTATCGGTAATGTTTATCTATAAAGAGAGAAATACCTATGTACAACTCATAATACAAAAACTTGCTTATGAACGAGAAAAGATTACCACCAAGACTAATGGTTCTGTTAGTAGTACTGAAGGGTGAAAAGGTATATAAAATACCTCTCGAATCAGGAATAAAATTGGACCATCTAAAAGATTTCAATACACTGAGGAGAATCTTTGTCCCTTTAGTACAACTATATCATGGAGTAGGTTTTGATACTAGACTTACCTATGATGAATTTAGTATCTTCATTAATGACCTACAACATTTAGGGTATGAAGAGTTTAATAAGTATTCCTCAGGTATACAAGAATTGGTAGAAGCAAAACCCATCACTGAAAATGACCAGGATATTAGGGAAATACGGAATGGGTTACTTACCTCTCTTAAATCTCAGGAGTTATCAGAGATATTAGCTACTAAACTAAAGCAAGCCATACATGAAGTATTTGAAAACGAGAAGAAGAAAGGTGGGCTAATGGACAAGGAACCCTCTTTAGAACTTATGGAGAGTTCAATTATAAGAGAGGCTCTATATTTGCTAACTCCCCAATTACCTTAATAATTGAAAGGCAGTCTAATCCACTGCCTTTCTTAGCGTATACACATCCTCAGCCTCCCTAAAAATAAAATAGATATATTTTTCTATAAAAATAAAAATGCTTATATTTGCATATCAATTTAAAAATAGACAAAAATATGAAAACGAACTCAGTAACTTACAATCAGGCAGACGAACTAACTAAGGTAGTTCGCAATTTCTTAGAAAAGAAATCTACATTTGAACTTGACTCTGATGAACAGGGTAATCTTCTTAATCTTCTAATGGGACTCTTAATCAAACTAGAGGATGATTACAAACTCAATTGCTTGGATATAAACCAGGTACAAATTTATGATACTACCTATTATTCTTTCATTTTCGAATCCATGGTAACTGCCGATACTAATCCCTATAAGGGGCAATTAGCATCTGCTGCAGTTCAATTCATGAATGAATTTACCGATAACGATGGGAGGTTCATATCATTCAATCAACTCGATAGAAACAACTGGATTTTCCAACTTAATTTCTCAATCTCATGACAAAGTATAACGTTAGTCCATTAGTTGCTCGGGAGATAGAATTCTACACGGGCACTATCTTTGGTGGTAGTTGGTGCCGATACTTTATTTCAATCACCCTACATCAATGCTATATAGAAGCAACATGGAAAACCCGTCCTAAAAATGATTTAGACGGGAACAAAGAAATCTTTAACTCTTTACAGGAGTATCTAGATTGGTTTGCTAATCTTAAGAAAACTTACGGAAGGAGAATATCCCGTAAACAAATGGTATATGCTGCATACGATGAAACAACTCGTACCTTTAGTTACAAACCCTACGAGAATTGGGCTACCAGACGTTCTAAGGAGAAATTAAATAAGCCCAATGAACCAATACTGGCCGATGAATTATACTAATCCCTAACCAGTTAATATATCCTCAGGGAGTTCAGAAACACTAACATCTGGGCTCCCTTAATTATTGCATATTTAAAATATTATTTCTATATTTGCATAAGAGAAAAATAAATATAATTATTAACCGACCTTGAACGGGGTCACAAAACTTATTTCTTATGACAACTATTAACGAAATCTCAAATCACATTATGGGTTACTTTGATGGAACTCTTGATGCTTTTGGTTACATTGCTCAATCAGTTAACGAAATCTCAAATCCGGATGAATCATACATGGGAACTCTCAACCTCCAATTCCGGGATTATCCTATAGACGATGACGAAAAGGCAGAAACCTACTGCAGAGAATCCGATGCTTTTGAACAATACGTGATAGAATTCATTAATTCTCATTGGGATGAACATCACCCATTAAAAGAACTTAACCCTAATTCTCATTACATGTCAAACTCCTATGGAGATACTATCCAGGTACATTTCAATGATGAATCCCTTTTCATTATCATTACCATGACAGGACAATATTAACAAAACCCTCTGGGAGGCACCCAAAACACCTCCCAGAACCTCCCTATTTATAAAAATAAAAGTAATTATAGAAACAAGTTTAGAAATAATTTTGTATATTTGCAGTGAGAAATATTTCTCAAATAATTTTAAATATAGACGTTATGAAAGAATTAAAAAATTTAGAGGCCATCCGGGAACTGCTTGCTTCTCATCCCATTTATACTTATGATTACAGCGATGGTCTTTATATTAACAAGGAAGATACCAATATCCAGGTTTACTCAATCGACTTAGAGGATGAACCTTTTGCTGCTTATATCTCAGGATATATCATCACATATGCTTCAGAGGAAGTTCTCTTCGAAAACTTAAGGGAAAACATTATTTCTCACATGGACTTAACAAAGGGTGCCGACGACCAATATTATGATTATTCACCCTCACAGGTAGAGGCTATCTTATTCGGAATCCTTCAATTAACTCCAGAACATCAGGATTACCTTATAACTGGACTTAAAAAACATCTTCGGGAATTTATCCAAGACGAAGAACAAGATGATGACATGATATCCCAATATACCAGCATTTATAATGCTATCGAAAAATGGGAATCAGACCACAGGGAAACAGAAATTTTCCAACAACTTGCAGTATCAGAATTATTTAACCAACTAAATAAATAATCACTATGGTAAACTTATATAAATTACTCAACGTACTGGAACAGGGCATGTCTCTGTTCCAACTTAATAAATGGAAAACCGAAGGCATCTGGTATCCAATCACCCAATACAAAAAGGAATCAGATGAAATACAGGTAGTAACTAACCTATTTATTGCTGACCAGGAACAGTACCATATCCAACTATCGGGTAATTATCCAGAAGAATCCGATGACTGGAATAACTTTCTAGAGGAAAACCAATGGAAAATCTACCCATTACTTGCAAACATAATGCAAGTCTTCTTGCCCACAGGGAACTATCAGATTATGTATACCTTATATCCACAAGGATTCATATCAGTAATTGCTAAACCCATAAACAAATAACATTATGATTACCGAAGAACTTAAACATACCTTAGACTCATTACCTTCAGGGGTACATGAACAAGCCAGGGAACTGGTAAAAACTTGGAAAACTGCCAATGACCGAATAATAAACGAAATCTTTGAACTTTCCGAAGAAGAAAATGATGAACTTCAACAAATTGCCGATGAAGCAAAAGGTAAACTATTTACCCTATTATTTGGCCCACTCTATCATCATTACGTATCTCAATATGTATTAGACCAGGACTATTTTGAAGAAGAGGAACAATTCATTGAGGACCTATCAAAATATTATAACCTATGACACCATACATCAAAAACCAATTAATCAAACTATGCAACCATCCCGAATGGTTTAACGATATGCTCATCTCATTGGATAACAATCCCGAAGAACCTCATACGGCTATTCGCAATTATTTATCCCATGTACAACTAAATGGATTACTAGAAAACACCGAAATAGTACATGTATCATTCAATGGAGATGAACCTAAACCGGGATTCTATTTCGAAATACCCAAAGATCCTAATGTGTATCTCATACTTGGAATCTTGGATGAAGATGAACGCCCACGTACCGTACTATTAGGTAAACCAAAGTTTAACCCTCAACTCAACTAATATCATGGAACCAATCATAACAATAAATGGTTACCCAATCGGATGGGAATGGCTAGACAGAGTACCTCTAGAGGACTTTAACTGGCTAATCGAAATATTCTCTACCATGACAGATAATACTGATACTTATGACTTTGTAGGATATACAGATTCAGAAACCTTACCAGGTCATCAGAAGATATGCTCAGTAGACAAGATACCATTAGCTAACTTCCTAAACGAAGACCAAGGCTATCAAACAGGTATATCAATGTACGGTCACTATATAGCATGTAAATGCTTAGACATATCCTCAGAAAGAGAATACATGAATCAATATACCGATATCCGAATACTAACCAACGAACTAAAGCCATGCTAACCAAAGGAAAATTCCTGGTATCTTTCGAGGTACCAGGTCACACTAAAGAATACACAGAGGGATTCACAGAGGAAATGGTAATCCCATACAGAACTGAGGAACTTAACACATACCTAAGGTACCCCAACCAAGAGATAAACAACAACCACCTCCACTCCGAACACATCAGATTACAAATAAGAGAAATGTTACAAATCCCACTAAGCGATATAACCATAATCGATATAATATCACTACCATGAACATCCTCTATCACATAATCCGAATAATCCTATCCGTAGGAACTATCCTCATCCTAATACGCAATGAGAAAATATACCAAGCCCACAAGCATACCCACCCAACAAACAAATTAAGGTATATAATATCACAGCTACTAACCCTAATAATATACACCATAGCCCTGATAACATTATCCCACATATCAAGGTACCTGGAATAAATACCGGGTACCTCCCACACCACCCAACACAAAAATAAAACAAAATCATACTAACGCTAACTAAGGTACATAATATAATATCTACCTATCCCCTCTATAACTAATATACCATCTATTAATATAATAATACCCAATACACATATCAAGGTACCTCGCCGGGGGTTTTGGGGATTTAGGCAAACAAGGCTAGGCAAACTTACCTTACTATACAAAGCCACTCAACTCACTATATAGCCACTATACCATATAGCTCTACTACACACTTTAAAGGCAAACTCAAAAAGGCCTAAAAAGGCAAATAAATCCGACCATTAATGGCCCCTAAATCCGATTGCCTTGAGTACCCTTTATATGTATTATATTATAGATTGCATTCAAGGTAATTCGAAGGTAGGGGATTATATAATACAGATATGTTATGTAGCTTCTATGTATGTAGGTAGTATAGCTTTAGTACATCGTCGATTAATGGCCATTATTAATTTACCTTGATTGCCTTCACCAAGTTATTATATTATGTATTATATAATAAGTATTGGGATGGGGATTAGGTAATAGGATTTGGTAATCAAGGCAAATTATTTGTTAGGTTTTAGGGCTAAATGGTTTATAGGATTTAAGGCCTTCAAGGGGCATATTTAGGTAATATTCCTAGTAAGTATGTAATTTATTTGCTTAGTATTTATATTAGCATTAACTTTTGTATTCTAGGACAATTTTGTGATTTAGGGGTACATTGATTGCCTAGAGCCCCAGTACCCTTATTAGTATTATATAATATAAGCAATGGGTAGGGGATGGGGATTAGGCAAATTAGGGTAATGGCAATCTCCATTCATGGCCCCGGGGATTTTTATAAGGCCATCAATAACCTACGAAGGCAAATGGGGCATATTGCATATATTATTTATTATTTATATCTTTGTAGAAAGAAAAAGAAATACTAACAATTTAATTTTTAAACATTATGAAAAATAATATTAAGTACCTCGTTCTCAACACTGAATCAGAACTTACTAATAATGCCTTAGTAATCTCTAATGCCTCTAATCCTTCAGTACAGGGCTATACCGAATACCTCAATTGCTATCTCGGTTCTCTTGACAAAGACTCAGAATTTCTCAAACAAGGCTTTCACCTAATCTCAATTACCTCAACAGAGAACGAAGAAGAAGGCGATGGCTTACATACACTAATATTCTATTCAGATAACGAACTGAATACTAGACAAGAACAGCTTTGCTCCTACGAATTACACAAAGCATTCCCTCTCGATTACGAGGCTTCACCTCTTGCTCCTACAGTAACCTATATCAATAATACATATATCGTTACCCATCCCTATACTCTCTAATCCTAACTTTGACCCAGGCTTACCTAAGTACTGGGTCTTTCTTTCGCTAACTTAGTAAGCCCTTATAGGCTATCTTAGGTTCCTAATTTACCTAAGCTTACCATAGTCCATTAAGGGCCCTATAGACTTGGTTCCCAGGGGATATTAGAAGGATATACCTAATAAGCCCCACTACACTACTACCTATATACACCTAATGGCCATATATCATATAGGTAAATATACAGGTATATATCACACTCTCAAGAGGGCAGGCAAGGGCCATATAGGATTATCTATATACATATCATATCGCCCCACTACAAAGCGTGCGAAGATTTCCCTTGTGAACCTCCAAAATTAAGTGCAATAATTAAGTCCACAATTAAGTGCAGCATTTTTGTGATTTTTGCATATTTTCACTAAAATAATTTTGAAAATAAAAATATTCATTTTCTTGAAAAATTTTCTTGAAATATTTTTGTAATTCAATTATTATATGTATATTTGCATAGTGTTAAGAGAAACACAAAAAGATATTGAAAATTTAAATTAAGAATTTTTTAGAAATTATTTCTCTAAAAATTTTGCAGATTAAAATATAATTCGTATCTTTGTAGTGTCAGAAAGACAAAGCGATATTTGAAAGTTTGGACAAATTAATAAAACCTTATTAGATAAGTTCTAAAAAGTCTTTTCTTATCTTATCGAAAAGGTTATAAAAATAATAATTAACAAAATAAGAAAAGCGTTTATATTATGAGTAAAACTAATAATTTAGTAAACGGTGTTAGTGCAAATGTAGCAAATGCAAAAGCAAATTCTTTAATCGCTTTAGACGTTCTTAAATCAGTAAAAGAAAAAAATGCAGGACTTTTCAAAACTTCTTTAGGAACGAAAACAGAGATTTACAAAAAAGATTTATTTGTAGGTGCAAACGAAAAACAAATCAAATCTTTGCGCAAAAAGTTTAGAAATGTAACTTTTAATTTTCTTTCTTCTATTGCAACAAATGCAGATAAAAAGCTAATTGAGGGCTTTATAGACTTTTATAAGCAAGTCTATGTTTTGAATGATTTTTCTTTTAACTCTATTGCATCAGAGAATACAAAAGAAGAAAAGAAAGCGATTCTTTTAAAAGGTTTAGAAATTGTAAAGAAAAACGCAAAGTAATATGTTATTGAATATATTGTTAGTTGTTGGAATAATTTATTTAATTATTCAAGCTATAAAAGATATAAAAGAAATTTTGAAAGACGATAACGAAAAGTTTGATAACTAAAGCATAGAAATTTAAGGGACAAAGAAATAAAAAAATCTTTGTCCCTTACTTTTTATTTATAAATGTTAAATTTAACGGAACCGTACTCCCCTTTGAATACCAGGAAATTTTGGCTCCTCGTATTAAGGGGTACCCAGAATCCCACATGCCCACATGCTCACACAAAAAGACCCAAGACAGATTAACCATCCCGGGCCATTCTTACAAAATGCTCCTAAGCAAATCCCTAGTCCTATCTTTCCCTAATACCCCTCTAACCCTCCTACCATTCTTCTCATAAAAGAAAACATACCATCTCTGAAGATTAATCAACCACCAAGCCTTAACTTCCATATCAAGAAAATACCTATCAATGCAACCTTTCTCCAAATCGGTAAGCCACATCTGATACCAAATCCTATTATCTTCTCTACATCTTAGGATTCTAACAAACCCATCTTCCTTCAAAGTCTCAACCTTCACCATACTTCATTACCTTATTAATTATTAAATCAATTGCCTTCACTCTTACTTCTCTATCATTTGGGTCCCACCAATAGAAATTCTTCTGAGAAATCTCAGGTATAGAATCCCTTGCTATACCCCATATCTCTTTGGATGAACTTCTAATATCAAAGCTATCCCTCCAACTATACAAGGTATTCAATCTTCTCTTTACTACTTTAGCATTTCTTATAACCATCTGAGAACTTCTATTTATAAAATCCTCATATGCCCATAGGACTTCTATACTGAAGGAATCTAGATTCCATATCCCAATCTCTTCGAGGTAATCCAGGATATCTACTCCTCTTAGGTAAAAGCATAGGCCCTTCCTACAGTCCTTATCCATTAATAGGGATTCCCTTGCCTTATATAGCCTTGCTACTGCAGTTCCCTTACTTATGTAATCTGTACTTCTCATATTCATTTAGCATTTATATAAATATATAGAACCTTGGGTATCACCGGGGTAGAGGACTACAATATCAAGAGAGCAATAATTATAAACCAATAAAACTTATTAGATTATGAACGAATTTAACTTTAGAGTAGCCAATGCTGCACCCAGGGCATCTGGTTTTGAAATAGGTCAGAATGTTGGAGATACCAAGACTACCTATATCTACTCTTATAAGACCAAGTACATTAATGGTAAGAGTACTGGGCAGAAGACTAATGTGGATTGGGATATGGAATCTAGCATCCCATCTTGGGTAAGTGTGAAATATGTTTTTGAGGGTAATGATTGCAAAGTAACCTTCACTACATTACAAGAGAATACTGGTTCTTCAGCGAGAACCCATACCTTGGTAATGAAGCAAAGAGAATCAGGTGAAACTATATCTTTCCCTATAAGTCAAGAACCTAACTTCACCTATACTTACTTCTTGGGAGTATTAAATGTAAGTAGTACTGTCGGAGCTAATATAGGTGCTACTACTACGATTATGGTTCAATCTTATATGACTCGAAGTGATGGAGAGAAAATGGCCAAACAACCTTCAGTAGGAGCCACTCCCTCCTTTGCAAGTAAGGTTACAGTTAAAGATGGGTCTGTTATGGCAGGTGCACCTCATTGGTACCAGATTGTAGTTGAAGCAACTGCAGCAAACATCGGCTCTTCAGAAAGGTCCGGAACTCTACTAGTAACTTGTGGTGACCAACGTAAAGAAGTGACTATATGGCAGCAAGCTGCGGAACAGGATATCACCCTTACTATCCATTGGCCTCTGAATACTAATTCAGCAGCTTTCTTCAAAGAAGGACAAACACCTCAATCTGGTAGTACCGGTACAGCTTATTTTAATTTCTCTGTATTAGATGATACCTCGGTCCATAAGTATAAAAAATCCGAAGGTATAAGAGTAAATTTACGAGATGGTAATACTGAAATAGCTTACCCCGGTGATCGTATATCGGCTTATAGGTTTACTAACCAAGCTTGGCAATTAAGGTCTACTTTCATATTGCCTTCATCAGACCAATCAATCACTTTATAAATTTCAAGGACATGGAAAAGAAAAATGTAGTATCATTCCGTAGGGGGGGGGGAGATCACCACCCTTGATTTAGAATTTGCAGGGACAGGAGAAACTACTGCAGTAATGGTTGAATCTCTAACCTACGAGTATATCAATGGTAATTTAGCTCAAGAATATGCAGCTAATTGGAAAGTGGAATCTCAGAATTTACCTTCAGGTAGTACCCTTGAGACTTCTGAGGTTCCTTCCCAATTAACCATTACAGTACCGGCTAATAATACCTCTTCTACTCGAAGTGGTAAGATAGTACTTCTCCAACCTGCATCCGGTAAGAGGATTACCCTTAATTATTCTCAACCTACCAGTATACAAAACAATGGTATCATTATATATGTTTACTCAGACCCCTCAACTCAAGGTAAAGGTGTAATCCAAGTAATAGCAGACCATCCAGTTGCTAGTAACATTTCTATCGTTATGTATATTCAATATGGAGTCTCATCTGGAGATAAAAACCAATACAACCTAACCTTAGCGAAAGGTCAATATTTATTAAACCAAAAGTTCGATATTCAAATAGGCGCTCATCCCCAGGTTCTAAGTTATGATTATAGCCCTAAAGAAGACTCTTCTTATCGATACTCAGTTCAAATAGGTTAAAGATATAAGAAAATATGGAAAACTTAAATCCCCCCCCCCCTAACTTTGGCTTTTAGTGCCAGAGCCGCATCTCAGGAAATAACAGTACCTTCAGATGCAACCAAAAAGACTTTTACCATTCACTCCTATAGAGATACTGTAGTGAATGGTAAAGTATCTAAATCAGATATTATTGACTTTACTACAAATATCGTCTATGACCCACCCGTCTCATCAAGTAATGCTTGGGTCTTTACCAAGAAGACGGCCAATGATGCCGTATCTTATAACTTAGAGGTAGATATCTCTGCAAACTCTGGCTCTTCAAGTAGAACAGCTACTATTACACTTACCCAAGCTACCTCTGGGAAAACTATCACTATCACCATCACTCAGAAGGCTTTAGACCCAATAATCAAACTAGAACTTTCATTTGCTGACCAAAGTTCTGCTCTTGTAGACCAAGGTCCAGTTCCCTATACTCTAAGCTATAATGACCAGTTCCTTGAAACAGGTACTATCCCTGCAGGTGGTGTAATTCAAGTACCACAAAATACCTGGGCTGATAATGGTGGTGATACTGCAATCTATACTCTTTATCTGAAGGGTAGTGAAATAAAAGCAAGCTCTACTTTCTATTTTCAATGTAGGTTTTATGCCATTAATGGTTGGGAAGGTTTATTAGTGGACCCAGAATATAACAAGGCTCTAAACTATAAGATAGATACTGTACAACCTTCTTGGAATCCCTCTGGAACAATTCAATCAGGAACAATCTATCTTTATAAGGGTAATCTATCTCCATCTGATTTCTCAGGAGGTATACTTATAGAACTTACCTTAGGAACAGAAATAAATGGGTATGTTAAGAAAGCTATGATTAGAGTCAAGGTCAATTAGTCAAAGCCATAATCATTGCAATTACCCAAAATATAAGTGAGATGGTATATGCAAGAGAATATCTATGCCAAGGGTACCAGCAGGTAATACTAGAATCTACTTTTAATATTTGCGGATGTTCTTCTTCGAATTTCTTATCTTCTTCTCTAGAGGCATACTTATGCAATATAAATAAGGGAAGGAATATAACGAATAAGAATATAACAATGGGAAAGCAGAGTAGGAGTATTACCTCCCACCCTTGCATTGATGACCCAGCATAATTACCATCTCTATCAAAAAAGTATCTCATACCAGTTTATGTTTTATGAATTTCAATAATAGGTAAATCGGAAACAAAGGTAGCAAAAACCAGACCGATAGAAATAATACCAGTGAATGTACCCTATGTGATTGAGGTAAGTATTCTAATGTTGCTTTTACAAAGAACACCGTGAACGGTAAGCATACCATGTAAATTATCAATATTACCGTAGTCATTGTTCCTCCTTGAAGTATTTATTAATAATCTTGGTAAACTTCTTATCGAATTCGATAAGAACCTCAACTTGTTCCTCCTTACTCATATTCCTGAGACCCTTCTCCAATATCTCTGAATTTCTCTTGATTGAGAAATATGCCTTGAATGCCAGGAAATGTTTCTCATTTTCCTCGGTAAGAGGTAATATCTTTCCATCTTTCCCATCTAATCTTGCATAGGTATCATCAGGACCTAAACTTCTAGCAACTTTTACTCGGTTGCTTAAAACTGCAAACCCACCTTTCTTATCAATGGATTCTACTTTCACCTTCTCCATGATTTGTCTTTCCCCAAGTTGGAAGAATAGTTCATCACCTTCACGAAGCTTTTTGATTTCTTTCTTTTCTTTTTTCATATCTAATTAGTTAATTAATTCTTTATGCAAATATACGAAATTTATTTTATATTATTGCATTATTAATCATATTTTTTATCTCATCCGAGGTAACTGTTTTGCGGTCTTGGAAGAGTTTCCATTCCATGGGAGAAAGATATATACCGTTTGGAGTATATAAATGTCTTAGATGCTCTGGAATAGTGCCCTGGTGAGACATGTTATTGTTATCAATGAACCATACCTTGTTGGGGTAAGCATCGGATATTACTGCCATGTAATAACGAGTAGCTTCTAGTTTTACTCGAGAGAAAGTACCTACTTCAATTAAGAGATTTTGAAAAGGTTTTACTATCCAATGTTCCCAATTAGGTGTAATTACTGGAATTCTTGAACTGTTAGTAGTACCGCTATTGAAGTACTCTTTTAACAACTTTTCATCATACTCTTTCCTCTTCATCCAGAAAGCACAACTAAAGCAGATGTGTTTCTTTGCCATTAACTGAGGTATTTCAAAACTTGATTCAAAATCGTCCAGGTTAATGGGTTCCCTACATAACTTGCATCGGTTTTCTTCTTTGATTCGTTCCATATTGCATTATATTTTAGAATTATATAGGATAATAGAACCAACTAACATCCCGAAAATGGGTTATAAGCAATACTTTCGTTACTAAAATTGAACCATTAAAACTGATAAGTTATGGATAAATTAACAAATGAGATGATTAGAGACCTTGCTAATCGTTTAGGTCTAGAACCAGCTCTATTGAAAGCTGTTCAAGTAGTAGAAGCAGCTGGTAGAGATGGATTTTTGGCTGATGGGAGACCTCAAATTCTTTTCGAAGGTCACATCATGTACAAGGAATTTCATAAAAAGTTCCCTGACAGAGATTTAGGTTACCTTTGCAAGAAGTATCCTACAGTATTTTTCCCTAAATGGGATAAATCGAAGTATCTTGGAGGCGTTCATGAGTACAAAAGACTTGAATTAGCCAAAGAAATTGACGAAGAATGTGCTTTAAAGTCTGCAAGTTGGGGAATGTTCCAGATTATGGGCTTCAATCACAATCTTTGTAGCTGTAAAGATGTCTATGAATTCGTTCATAAGATGTCAGAATCTCACGAAAAACAACTGGAATTGATGTACTACTTCATGAATACCTCTGGTTGTTTGAAGAATCTCAAGGAAAAGGACTGGGCAGGCTTTGCAAGAAAGTATAATGGTCCTGGATATGCACAAAATGCTTACGACCAAAAGCTAAGAAACTCTTACGAAAACTTCAAAGATAAGATATGAAAAGATGTCATTTTAACAGCTGGGTAGCAAAGGTATTCCTTTTCCCCAGTTACAAAGCAATTACGTTCCTCTATAATTCCTTCTTCAAAGATAAAAAGGAGGATTTGTTACAAGAGGATATTGACCATGAACGTACTCATCAAGTACAACAGTTTGAATGTACTGCACTGGGTCTATTTATAGGTTTATTCCTTTGTGGTATATTCGATCTATCAATTTGGTGGATTGTAATATTGGGCCTGGGACTCTTCTACATTTGGTATGGAATCGAATACCTTATCATCATGTGCTTTGCAGGTTGGAACAAACAGAATGAAAGGTATCATGATGTAAGTTTTGAAGAGGAAGCTCACAATAATGATAAAGACCCATACTACTTGGAGAATCGTAAACCATTTGCATGGCTTAAGTACGTAAAATTGAGAAGTTACAAGAAATGAAGAATCTAAAGGTATTGGGAGTGTGCGCTGGACAGGGTGCACTCCTGTTCCCTTTTAAGAAAAATTTGTTAGGGAATATAGAGATTAGAGGAGTATTCCATACACCGGGCGAAGAACAATGGAAACTCAACTTTGGGGATATACCATTCTATAAAGGTTTTTGTTTACAAGAATTTGATGAGAAAGTAGACATAATAATTTCATCACCCGATTGTGGGGCATCCTCGGTTATGAGGTTATCAAAAGTAAAGGAATTGGGTAATCCCCAGGATAACCGTAGTCTTAATCTAGTAATTGCTGCAATATTAGAGTATAAACCTAAAGTATTTCTTATAGAAAATCTACCAAGACTGCTATCCTTGCTACCTAAGGATTTCTTTGAGGAAACTCTGAAAGACTATAAATTAGTTTTTCACGAAAGGTCAGTTTCTGACTATGGGAACTCTCAGGTATCAAGGAAGAGATTACTCATCATTGGAGTGCATAAAAAGACCGGTAAGAAATACTTGAATGCTTTTGATGAAGTATTTAAAGTTAATGAGCTAAAGACAACTAGAGAGTTGCTTAAGCCGCTAACGTTTAGCTCTGAAATTGATACTAACCAGATTCCATTTATGGCAAAAACCCTGGCAATGTATGATTATCGAAAGCTACCTGAGAAAAAGAATCTCACTGTAGCAAAGATACATAGACTCTGGGTTAGAGACTTCAGTAATGAAAAGAAGTGGCCTATCAAGACAGCTAAGATGAGTACTCTCCCGGGAGTATATCGATTGGAAGATGATAAACCTCCATTAACCCTGAGACCTGCAGATAGGCAATTTAGACCAGATGGGTACCCATTGGGAGTTGAGGATTTCAAGGCAATCATGGGATTCCCAGAGAAATTTAAAATTTACCTCTACAAAACTACCAGAGGTGATACCTATGAAGGGGATTTTAAAAATCACCATTACTGGTTAAACAAGGCAAGGTACACAATTGCCAAGGGTTCGGTTTATGAGGTGGGGATTTGGTTTAAGAAATGCCTCAAACGGAATCACTAGTTTTAGCTTTATATAGAAAGTATTCTATATAAGTCCAAACACTGCCTTGAAATATATAGATATATAATATACTACGTATATATATCTATATATTTATCTGCGTATATATAGCTATCATATCATCTATATCAGTAGTAGTATATTGGGATATTATCTCACTACGTTCGATAAAGGTAATCGCTAAGCGATTACCGATTAGATAGTATATTAATCCGCGACTATTTCGATTTGAAAACTTTAACACCGAAGATTATGAGAATGATTAATGCAAAGTACCCAATTACCGAATTGAATGTGAATAACATCCTTAAGTTCTTTAGAGTTCTGTATCGGAATTTACCGTCAATACGTTTTGAGATTATCGAAACCAATCGTACTTATCAATTCAAATTTCACATCATTAAGTCAAACTTAAGCGTTGTGGAAAGATACTGGTTGAAGAGTAAGATTAAAAAGTTTATCAAGTATGAAGACATTTAAGATGGCCTTGTTCATTGTACTTCTAGGATTTACTATTTACCTTTGCTTCAGGAATTACAAACTGACTCGAGAAGTTTATTCCTTGAATCAAGCGGTCAATGAAATCCCAGATACAGTCTACTCAGACAAACCATTCAAACCAGAGAAGAAGTACTCTGAAGAAACTCAACCAGGTAAAATCTTAGTTTACGATAACAAGAAGCAGTCAACTCTCTTTCCTGATTCCATAAGACAGCCAGTTATCAGTAAACAAGATTCCCTGGTTCAAGTTATCTTAAAGAAGAATCAGTTGAACTTAAGTTTCCTGAATCAACAATCAGGAACTTATTCAACTAGACTATTCAATATCGATTTAGATAAGTACAACTACAACTGGTATGAGGGTCAATTAACTCGAAAGAAAGTTGCAAGGCTATCACTTAGTCCATACGTCTATGGCAAATACAGACCTTTCAATAATCTCTTCGATATGGGAGCTGGTCTTTCAATCAAGACTAAGAGATTTAATTACAAACTCGGGGTCAATACATTTTACTATCCGAAGATAAAATCTGGGATAGGTACTGACATCGAATTTCAAATAACGTATAACTTTTAGATATGGCAAAGACTATCTCAGAAATTCGAAATACTTTAACTCGAGAAGAGCTTGCAAACCTCTCAAGGGTTTCAGTAGATGTTTTCTATTTTAGCCTTTTCTGTAATGTGATACACCCAGTATTGGGAAAGGTAAGATTTGACCTATACCCATTCCAGAAATCAGTTCTGTATAATTTCATTGCCGAAAGATTTAACATCATCCTGAAATTTCGTCAGGCTGGTATTACAGAGCTTATTTCAATGTACTGCCTATGGTTGGCTATGTATCATCCTAACAAGAAGATTAACATCATCTCTATTAAGGACACCACAGCAAAGAAGGTACTGAAGAAAATCAAATTCATGTACAAGAACTTGCCATGGTACTTACAAACACCAATCATAAATGGTAGAACTGGAGAATATGGTTCTGCTTCAATGATAGAATTCGATAATGGTTCTTTCATTGAATCGATTCCGACCTCATCAGAAGCCGGTCGTTCTGAATCACTTTCACTCCTGGTAATTGACGAAGCAGCAGTAGTTCGGTGGGCAGCTCAGATTTGGGCAGCCGCATTCCCAACTCTATCCACCGGTGGTGCTGCTATCGTCAATTCAACTCCTTACGGTGTAGGTAACTTCTATCACTCAACTTGGGTAGATGCTATCGCTGGAGGAAACCCATTTAACCCAATCCGATTATACTGGCAAATGCACCCAGAACGAGATATCAATTGGTACAACCAGATGTCTTCTGCCTTGGGAGCTAAACGAACTGCCCAAGAAATTGATGGTGACTTCTTATCATCAGGTAACACAGTCTTCGACTTAGCTGACATAAAAGCTATCGAGGACTGCCTTAGTGATTACCCAGTGATAAAGAGGAGATTCAATGGTCAGTATAGGCAGTTCTGTGAACCAGAGGATGACAAGGAATATTTCATTGGTGCAGACGTTTCAACAGGTAGAGCTACTGACTACTCTTCATTTACCTGCATGGATAAGCAAGGAGAAGAACAATGTATATACAAGGGAAGAATGGCAGTGGGTACTTATGCTAAGTTACTTGGTGATACTGGGATGTTATTCAATCAAGCATTGATAGCTCCAGAATCCAATGACGTTGGTTTAGCAGTAACTTCTAAACTCCAGGATGAAGGTTATCCGAATTTGTATTACTACCAAAAGATGCTCAAGAAAAAGGGCAAAAGCCGACCAGAGATGGATAAGTCTCCAGGTTGGTTAACCACCACCAAGAATCGTTCAGTGATAATAGAGAACCTAGAAGAGGATATCCGAAATGATAATGTAATTATCAAAGACCCATTCTTCGTTCAAGAAGCTTATACCTTCATATACGATGGTATTGGTAGACCTGTTGCAATGGGTAAACACAGAGCAAATAACTCTGCAGTGGATGTAGACTTAGAAGGTGATGTATATTCCGATGATGACATCTTTGGGAAAGCAATCACTAATCACATAAGGAAAGGAAAAACTAACGTAATCGTACAACCAAGATGAAAAAGTACTTCAATTTTAATTGGGGTTGGGGCCGTAAAAAGGACCCTCCCAAGAATGATTCTTCCCAGAATAAGGAAGCAAAGCCCTCTACTACTATCTCACCTGGTAGAGTCTCAGTTGACGATGATAGCGATAACTTAATAACATCATTACAAGGGTTAACTAAAATAGTTGAACCCTCTTTTCGTGTTGATGTAATCCCCTTAATCAGAGATTTATACAAGGTAAATCCTGATATGGGCATTGCATTGCAGGATATGTTTAAGTTAGCTAACACCGGTCATACTGTAACTTTCCCTAATAATACCGATGCCGAAGCATCTAAGATGAGAGAACATCTTAAAGAAGCTACTAAAGGTTGGACTCGGTATACGGCAGGTATAGATGGTTTGGTTAATAAAATGATTGTTCAACTTCTTGTAAGTGGGGCAATATCAGTAGAGGGAGTTCCCAATGATAAGCTTGATGGTTTGGCAACAGTATTATTCCTTAAACCAGAATATATCAAGTTTAAACGTGAACTAAATGGAGTGTATTCTCCTTACCAGAAGAACAATAATTTCTGGATGAAGCAACAAGATTACATTAAGCTGAACCCAGAAACTTACTTCTATGTTGGTATGTTCAATGATACCGATGAACCTTATGGAGTTCCACCTTTCATGCCTGCATTGGATTCTTTAAAAGGTCAAAATGATATGAAGATTAACTTCAAACATATCATGGAGCTTTGTGGTATGGTTGGTTTTGTTGAAGCTAAGATGCAAAAATCTAACCAAAGACCCAATGAAAGTATTCAAGCCTATGAAGCTAGATTGAACCGAGAACTTAATTTACTTAAACGTAATATTCGGGATAGTATGAAAGATGGAGTAGTAGCTGGTTACATTGATGACCATGAATTCAAGCTTAACTCTACCACCAAAGAAATGGGTAATATAGAGAAGCCTTGGAATATGAATCAACAATCAGTTGCTAATGGCCTTGGAGTTAACGGTTCTATCATTGGGGTATCTGCCACTACTGGTGAAGGCGCAACAGGCATAATGCTGTCTAAGATGATTAGCCAGTTAAAAAATATACAAATGCTTGTTGCTTATGTATTGGAAAGACTTTATTCTCTAGAACTCCGTCTGGCAGGCTTTAATAATAAGGGGATGAAGATTGATTGGGGAACTTCTACAGTTTCAGATGAAGTCAAAATCCAACAAGGTCGTCAATATAAGATACAGAACCTTGATTTGTTGTACAAAGCTGGTATCATTAGCCAGGAACAATATGCCTGGGAAATGGGATACGATTCTCCTGATGAGGATGAACCAAGAGTTTCACTTGAGGACCAATTCTCTAAGGGTGGAGGTGACCCACAAGAAGGTACCAAGAAGAAACAAAGGCAGAATGATAAAAACCAATCTGCTCGTAGGTCAAGAGATAAGAATAACCCGGCTCCTTCTCGAGGGGACCAAAATACTAAACCAAGATGAGTAAATTTACAAAGAAAAACAAAGAGCATCTTGATTCAATGACGATAGGTCAGGGCCATACAATCATGGCTGGGTATATCCCAGAAGCAGTTGGGGCTCAGACTTTCTCAGAGAATTATTACAAATGGAAGAATCCTACACCGGACACCATTGCTCAATTTGGATTTTGGGGAGGGGATATAGATTATAATACCTATTATCCTAACCTGGATAAATCGGAACTTACTCCCAAGGACGAAGAATTTATCGAACCGATGTTCAGATTACTCTCAGAAACGATTGTATCTAAGAACTGGAATCCGACAGACTTCGGTCAGAATGGAGTACTCAAGGCTTCTATGAAAATGTTACTTGGGCAAACAGTAAATTGCGACCATGAAACTAACATTGGTAATGCAATCGGTGCTGTATCTCAAGTGATGTGGCAAGAGGCTTATAAGGATGGTAGCTTCACTATCCCTGGAGGTATCAACGGTATTCTGAAGATTGATGGTAAAGCAAACCCAAGAATTGCTAGAGGCATCCTTATGGAACCTCCTTCAATTCACAGTAATTCGGTTACCGTACAATTCAAGTGGGATAAATCTCACCCAAGTATGGAAGAGAGTGAATTCTATCAAAAACTCGGTACCTATGATTCAAAGGGTGAAATGGTACGAAGAATTGTTACTGAAGTAGTTCGGTATATGGAAACTTCTCTGGTATCACACGGTGCTGATTCATTTGCCCAGAAGATTGGTTCTGATGGTAAAATTATCAATCCTACATTTGCCAAAAGGACTTGGTCATCCTACGAAGAATACCGGGATGATAAATCCAAGCAATACTTCTTCACTGATTACAAATCAGACTTTTCATCCTTCCAGGAAAAGGACGATACTCAAGGTTCTTTTAATGATAACCAAGAAGGTGATGAGAAATCAAAAACCAATAATAAAGAAAATATGAACAAAGAATTACAAGAATTTCTCGAATCTCTGTTTGGTAAGGATATGCTTACCTTGGGAGAAGGTCAAGAGATGTCCCAGGAAGCTGCGGTATCCTTGATTCAGAATTTGGTATCATCCAGAAACGAATTGCAAACTTCTGTTGATAACCTTACTACAGAGAAAAATTCTCTTACGGAACAGGTTACTAATCTGAATGCTCAGGTTGCAAACTTGACAGAAATGGCAACAGTAGGTAAAAATCACATTGCTTCTCTCCGTGAGAATGCCGTAGGAACCTACAAGAAGTTGATGGGTGAAAATGCAGATGAGACAATCGTTACGATGCTCAATGCAGAAACTACTGGTATCACTACTCTTATTTCCTTGACTAAGGATTACCAAGCTCGCTTGGAAGAGAAGTTCCCTCTCACTTGTGCAAAATGCGGTTCTAAGGACGTTAACCGTGCTTCTTCTGTAAGTGAAACTGAGGAAGAAGGTAAGACTGGAACCGAAGACACTACCAAGAACCAAGAACCTTCTTCAACCGGCAGCGTACTCGACAGTCTGTACAAGAAGAAAATCAAGTAAGTTATCATATAAATATTTAGAGTTATGACTAAAATCGTAAACGATCCTCAGCAAATGACTCTCTTTGGAGAAAGAACTCCGAGAGCGGTGATTTACAAGAGTGAATCACACAAATTGCATCAAGCCTTCAATGTAAAGGCTGACACAAAGATTGTACAGGGCATGGCAGTTGCTTTGGGTACTGACGGTTTGATTGAACCGTTTATCCCGGGTGGTGCTGGTAGCCAGGTATATCTGGGTATAGCAGTAACTGACAATGTCAATCCTGCTTACCAACCTCAACGTAACTTCCCAGTAGAAGTAACCGTAGCCGTTCAAGGTTATATGATTTTGAATTGGGTTGCAAAAGAAGCTCTAGATTGTGGTTACATTAACCCAACTGCAGACCTCTTGCATGACCGTTTCACAATCGCTGAAGCCGCTACAGATGAATCACAGTTCATTGCCATCACTCCCGCAGATGAGGCAAATGATGTAATTCAAGTACTCATCCGTTAAACCAAAAAGAAATTATGGGACAAATTGATATTACAAAAATGAAGGCTCAGGATTTTATGAATGAGCTGCCGGAAATGGTAAGAAGCTTGGAAGCTGTACGTTCCGGTTCACAGAAAAAGAAGCCTGTAGAAATTACCTTGGGAGAGTTGGTTACCGGTAAATGGGGTATTTCCGAAGATGAATTGTTTGAAAAGATGGGAATCAATCCGAAAGTTGATACCATGCAGAATATCTTCACTATGCCTCAGCAGAATGTCCGTTGGATTGTTCCGGAAATCATTCGCTCGGCTATCACTCTGGGTATGCGCCAGGCACCGTTCTATCCGAACATCATTGCATCAGACCAACCTATCAATGGTTTGCAAGCAATCATGCCGATGGTTAACATGTCGGATGCTGCACCTGCAAAGATTAACGAGGCAGAAACTATCCCATTGGGTGATGTTAGCTTCGGACAGAAATCAGTTAGCCTCTTCAAAATCGGAAAAGGTTTCAAACTTACTGACGAAGTTCGCAACTACGTTTCACTCGATGTCTTGGGAATCTATCTTCGTGACTTTGGTGTTCAGTTGGGTTATGCTCTGGATACTCTGGCTATGGACGTGGCTATCAATGGTAACAACCCTGATGGCTCTGAGTCTGCCCCAGTAATCGGTGTATACGAAACAACCAACGGTATCACTTACAAAGACCTTTTGCATATCTGGGTACGTGCTGCTCGTATGGGACGCAACTTCCAGACAATGATTGGTGGTGAAGACCAAGCAATCGAAATGTTGAACTTGCCGGAATTCAAAGACCGCCACTCTGGTACAACTGAAGCTACACTGAATGTGAAGTCTCCGGTTCCCAAGAATGCCGACTTCTACATCCATCCGGGTACTCCAGACCAACAGTTGCTGTTGATTGATACATCTGCCGCTTTGATTAAGCTGACTGCTCGTCAGTTGATGCTGGAATCAGAGAGAATTGTTTCTAACCAAACTCAGGCTATCTACGCTAGCTTGACTACTGGTTTCTCCAAGATGTACCAGGATGCAACTCTGTTGCTGGCTGCCGACAAGAAATTCAGCGAAAATGGATTCCCCGAATTCATGAACGTTGACCCTTACTTGATGGTAAACCTTGAATAAGGTAGTCCGGTTTTATCTATATAAATTCCCAAGGGAGGGTAGGAACTAAAAAGCCTATCCTCTCTTTATCACTTTTTAAATCTTAGAAAATATGGCTAAAGAAAAATATACCGTAACTGTGGGACCAAGAGCTTACAGTTTTCATGACCAATCAACGGGGATTACCGTATGTAAAGGAGAAGACAAAGAACTCAGCCGCCGTCAATGGAGATCACCGAAAATCCAAAAGGCTATCGCTGCAGGTCATTTGATTATCGTTGCCGACAAAACCGATATCGAAAAGTATTCGGAAGCCGACATCGAAAAGATGGACAAGAGATTGACTGCTCAGTTCAAGAAAGGTATGACTTTGGAAAAAATTGCCAAGGCTTACTCACTTGAGGAACTGAAGTTGGTTGCAAAACTCCACGAAATCGAAGCAGAACCGAACGATACAGTAGAGACTCTGTTGCAGGCTTTGCTGGAAGATTTTGAATCCTCTTCTAAAGGGTAGTCTATGAAAATTACATAAGACAGACTAATATGAAAGACAATCTAGACTTTTTGTACGTTACGTCAGGTCTGGAAGTTTCATTCAGAGTCATATCCAAAGTCCCGGCCAAATCTATTTTTGACTGGGACTTTGGCGATGATAAGGGAGAGGTTTTCAATGGTGGAAGACATGTTTCCTATTCTTATGAAACTCCCGGTTTTTATACAGTTACCCTACACGTAACTAACTCTGCCGGTTTAGACCTTACCGTAGATAAGACTCTGGTAGTTTGTGATTATGGGCATACGGCATTAGCCGATACAATATATAACTTAATCGATTACTACATACCTTCAGAAATATCCGATGGTATGACCAGGGAAGAGAAATCTATATACATCACTAAATGGCAATATTATATTGGACCGCTAGTAAACCATACAATTGCACCAGATAAATATACTGATGAATTATGGTATGAAGCACTAGAAAACCAATTAATAATGGAATTGGCAGCATGGGACTTTCTTAATGTGAAGATACTTAATCTATTGACAAGTACTTCCGAATACCTAAGTCAAATTACATCTACCAAAGAGCAAACTGGTGATGGTACTTCTAAACCCGAACTTGCCCGAGGTGATAGGATTAAACAAATCACTACTGGGCCCACTGAAGTTCAATATTATGACACTCTGGCAGAAGCTGCAAGCTCATTATGGAAAACACTTTCTCAAGCAATGCAACCAGGTGGCTTAATAGATGAATTAAGAAAGAACCTTTGTATGTTAGCTTCAAGATTAGAAATATACCTGCCGTTCTGTGATGCTGTATCACGAACTGTAGTTCCTCGAGTAGTTAACCGAAGGCAACCAGGTGTATTGGATGGACCTAATCCAAGTACTCCTGTGAAAGGTGGTAATAAATCAATCCTTACTGAGTTATGACAAAAGAACCCTGGAGAATGGTAAAGAACCGCTCTTGGGATAGGTACAAGAAAATTATCACTGACTTCTTAGATTGGGATGCCGGTAGACAAACAATCACTTGGGCAAAAAACGTTAACCAACTTCTCAGCCATGCTGAGGATAGTATACCTAAATATTATAACATCCAAATCGAAGCATTATGTTACTACAATGCTTTCAGAAACTGGCCTATCAACAAGGCAACTATCACTGGAGAATTGGATGACGAAAACTTATCAATACTAATTTCTAAATCTTATATAGAACAAATCGGTTATCTTACACCGGAAGGTTATTGGGATTTTAATTGGGAACAAGATAGGTTTGTAATCAATGGTATAGTTTATAAGCCATCAGGTGATACTCAAACGGCTCAAGCTAAGGATGAGGCTTTGGTTTTCATGGTTATCCTAAAGAGAGACCGAGATACAAAAGTAGAATTTGTAGAATAAAAATAAAGTATATGGCAAAGATGTTAGTACTGAGGTGGACACCAATTACTACCAACAATGGAATTTGGTTTGATAGTAACTTGGTTATCCTTAACGGTACCTCTGGAGTTCATATTGAAATGAAAGGTAATGGCAATGATGTAACGGCATTTCAATCGATGACCGGAAACAAATTTGTCACCTGCTTTCAAGATTACTTCGGGGATATTTGGGATAAGATAATACCTCATCCTGGTATTGGCCAGGTAATTAAGTTCCGGGTAAATAGGCTTCCTGATTATGCTTGCATACGGGGAGATATTGAGGACGGTGGAGATGTAGACCCAGAAAATCCAGATGTACCACAAAATGCTTTCTGTGGTTCAGAAGGAGAACCTTTCAGAGATATCGACTCTGAATTCTTACTGGGTCGTCAACGTGCAGTAATTAATCCTTAAATTTTTAAAAATATGTATGTAAGTAAGTATTATACCTGCGAAGAAATTGACCAGCGGTTGTTACAAGGTTACTATGATGACTTTGTTCGTGCTGGCTTTGCCGGAACTATTAATGAGTTCTGGGCCTTCGTACTTTCTATCAAGGATAAGGTAGATAAGAAAGAAGGTTATGGCTTATCTAAAAACGATTTTACCGACGAGCTTAAGGCTAAGTTGGATGGAATCGAGGAGAAAGCAAACTACATCACTAAAGTTTCAGAGCTTGAAAATGATCTCAAGTTCCAAACTGAAGAGGATGTTAAGAAGGCAATCAGTGACCTGGTTGATGGTGCTGATGATGCTCTTGATACTCTTAAGGAATTGGCAGAAGCCTTGGGCAATGACCCCAACTTTGCAACAACTATCACAAATAAACTTACCGAGCTTCGTACTTCTCTTAGCGAGGAAGTAAGTCGTGCTAAGGAAGCAGAAGCTGCATTGGGTGCTGCTATTGCTGCGGTAGATGATAACTTGAAATATGCTGCTGAACAGTTAATCAACAAAATTGATACTGTTAAGGCAGACTTGAAAGCTGATATTGCTCGGGTAGAAGCTAAGGCAGATAAAAATGCCGAAGACATTAAGGACCTCAATGATAAGGTAAACGATAAGAGCGATGAGATTAAGGATGAACTTAAGAGCCTCATCCAACAAGAAAAGGACGAACGTATCGCTGCCGATAACGAAATCAAGGAAAGTGTAAATGAACTCAAAACTCTTCACATCAATGACAAGGCTGCTCTTGAAGCCAAGATTGCTGAAGAGGTATCTAATCGTACGAATGCAGATACTATTCTGGATTCTAAGATTAATGAGGAAATCACTAATCGCCAATCAGATACTCAAGCATTGCAGAGTAAGATTGACCAGGAAGCAGTAGACCGTCATTCTGAGGACCAAGTTCTTCATAATGAAATTTCTAAAGAGGTAGCTGACCGTACTAATGCAGATAATGCTTTGCAAGGTAAAATTGACCAAGAGGCTCAAGCTCGTACCTCTGCAGACCAGGTACTTCAGAATAATATTGATTCCGAAGCTACTGCTCGTGCTGCTCAGGATTTGGTTTTGGACCATAAGATTGAGGATGTAAAACTCCAAAGTCAAGCAAATAAGGCTCAACTGTTAGAAGCTATTGCTACTGAAACTCAGGCTCGTAAAGATGCAGATACTGCTCTTGATAATAAGAAGGTAGATAAACGTGAAGGTTATTCATTGACTAAGAATGACTTTACGGATATTCTCAAAGCTAAGCTTGACGGTATTGAAGAGAAAGCCAATTACATTACCAAGCTCTCTGAGTTGGTTAATGATATGGACTTCCAAAATGAAGAGCAAGTTAATGCTGCTATTCAGAAAATTGTAGGTTCTGCTCCCGAGGTACTTGATACCTTGAAGGAAATTGCCGATGCTCTTGGTAATGACCCCAACTTTGCAACAACTATCACCAAGAAGTTAGCTGCCTTAACTGAGGAGATTAACCAAGAGAAGGAAGACCGTATTGCTGGTGATGCTGCAAACAGTGCAGAGGTAGCTACTGAAAAAGCAGACCGCATTGCTGCAGATACTGCTCTTGAAACTAAGCTGAAAGAATATATCGACAATAAATCTACTGCAGGTGATACTGCTCTTAATGTGGTTAAGGATAACTTGAATAAAGAAATCCAAGACCGTAAAGATGCAGATGCTGCAATCCAGGCAAGCTTGGATAAGGAAATTGCCGACAGAAAGACTGCTGATGAGGCTTACACTGTAAGTTTGAATAACGTAAACAAACGTGTTTCAGAATTGGCTTTGAGCATTCAGGATTCTATTAACACTCTTCGTAATGAACTTACGGAACAGGTTAATGCTAATACTACTGCTATCGCTACTAATCAGCACGATATCGAAAGAAACTCAGAAGCCATCACTAACTTAACCAAGACAGTAGGTGATAACTACAAGGAGGTTAAGGATATGATTAACGAGGAAATCGTTGACCGTACCAATGCTGACAGTGGTTTGAGTTCTCGTATCGATAATGTAAATATCGACCTTAACACTGAACGTGTTGAGAGAACAGCTGCAGACCAAGTTCTTCAGGTAAATCTTGATAAAGAAGTAGCAGACCGTACTGCTGCTGATAAAGCCTTGTCTACAGAATTCACTGCTAAGTTGGATAATACCAAACAAGCTTTGGAATCAGAGGTAGGTAAATTGAATACCAAGATTGACCAAGAGAAAACGGATAGAGCTGCGGCTGATACTGCATTGGGAGTTCGTATTGATTCTCTAGAGGCAGGCAATACGACTGCTATGAATGACCTTAAAGAACAGGTTAAGAATAATACCACTGCAATTAATACAGAGAAAGACCGAGCAATTGCCAAGGAAACTTCTCTTGAGGCAAAGATTGATACCAATCTTCAGAATCACAAGGATGACATGGCTGCTATCAACCAGGATATCCTTACTGAGAAGAACGAACGTTTGGCAGGTGATACTCTGTTGCAAACCAATATCGATAAGGAGGCCACAGAACGTGCTAATCAAGATACCCTTATTAATAATGCTATTGCTCAGGAAAAGGCAGACCGTACTGCTGCAGACCAGGCAATGGATAATAAGAAGGTAGACAAAGTAGATGGCAAGGGTCTTTCTGCAAATGATTTTACCGACCTTCTGTATGCTAAACTTGATGGCATCGAAGAACATGCTAACTACATTACGAAGGTATCAGAATTACTCAATGATTCTGATTTCCAGAATGCAGAACAAGTAGAGGCAGCTATCCAAAAGATTATTGGTTCTGCACCTGAAGTACTTGATACTCTAGCAGAGATTGCTAAGGCATTAGGGGATGACCCAAATTTCGCTGCAACTATGACTGCTAAGCTTACTGAATTAGAAAATAAGCTTACTGCTGAAAAGAACTTGCGTGAACAAGGAGACGATAACCTGCAACAATCTTTCACTAACCTGAGTACTACTCTTACCACAACTGTAAATGATTTGAGGACTTTCGTTAGTGAAACTCGTACAGAGTTGTTAACTTCTCTGAATGCCACTAATGCTCTGGTAAATCAGAATTCGGCAAATATCCAACGTAACTTGGAACTAATCCAGGGTATTCAAGATAACGTTAATGGTAATTATACTGCCATCAAGGATTTGTTGGAAAGTGAAATTGCTGCTCGTAAATCCGAAGATATCCGATTGGAGGCAAAAATCGATCAGAATACTTCTGACCTCAATACAGAAAGAGAAGAGAGAATTGCTGCCGATAAAGTTCTCCAGGATAATATTGATGCAGAGGAAGCTGCTCGTATTGCCGAAGATAAGAAAATCAATGCTCGTATCGATAAAGAAATCCAAGACAGAACCGATGCCGATACTGCATTGGATAATAAGTTCACTGCAATTACCAATGACCATGAAGAAAGATTGGTAGCTGAGGAAGGTACTTCTGATGCTTTGCCTGGTACCATGGTTACAGATGTAAGTGCTGTAACTCGTAATGCTACTCAACTTACATTCAAGGTAAAAACTTCTACTAAAGACCAAGAGAATAATCAGTATGGTGATGAGGTAGAGGCAACTAAGAACCTTTTGCCAGTTACTCAAACTCTTGCCGGAGTTATGTCTGCTGCAGACAAGGTTAAACTTGATGGCTTAGACCCCAATGCTATTACCGAAATCTCAGCAGCTTCTGATGCTGATAAGGTTACAGTTACAGTAACTAAGGATAATGGCTTGAATGATGACACTACAGATACTTTCGATTTACCGGTAGTATCAGCAGATAAGGCTGGTACTATGACTGCGAAAGATAAAGTAGAATTGGACAGAATCAATACCGCTAACTTTGCTTTGGGTGCAGTTACTCCTAATGAAACTACTGTAGGAATTGCTGCTACTAAGACTAATGTTGAAGATGGTACTACAGTTCAGAATCCCATTACTCTGCCTTCATCTACTCCCGAAAAGGCTGGTGTACAATCAGCAGCTGATAAGACTAAGTTTGATAGGGTTCATTTTGCTAATTATAACATATCGGAGGTTGCTCCTTCCTCTCATGAGGTAAACATAGTTGGTAATAGAACTAACATTGAAGACGGTACCAATCAAAGAAACTCAATAGTCATACCCAGAGTAACTCTTGAAAAGGCAGGAGTTATGTCGGCTCTTGATAAGATTAAGCTTGATGAGACCTTACCAGATGCTATTGCTCAAGAGGTTCAAGACCGCAAGGATGCAATCGAGGCTTTGACTAATTCTTCTACAGCTGCCCTGAATAAAGAAATCCAAGACCGTAAAGATGCAGATACGGCTCTTGATACTAAGTTCACTAAAGCAGTAGCCGATGAAGCAAAAGCCCGTACGGATGCTGATACTGCATTAGGTGCAAGAATCGACAAAGAGGTTTCCGATAGAACAGCAGCAGATACTGCACTTGATACTAAGTTGCAGGCAAATATCGATGCTCTAGAAGCTAAGCATGATGCCTTTGTTGCTACGAAAGGTAAAGCTAATGGTTTTGCTTCCCTTGATGCAAATGGTACGGTACCGGCTAACCAATTGCCATCATACGTAGATGACATCATTGATGTATATGCTACTTATGATAAATCTGCTACTGGAGAACTTACGAATATCAAATTGTATTCGGATGCTGCTCATCAGAATGCTATCACTGGAGAGGCAGGTAAGATTTATATCAATATTACCAATGGTGAACCTCCTTACCAATTCCGTTGGACAGGTACTATCTTTGCAAGGGCAGATGCTCAGGTACTTATCCTTGGACAAATTACAGGTACTGCTTTCGATGGTGGTAGAGGTAAAGAATTGGAAGACCAGGTAGCTTCTCTGAAAGCTAATGGTGCATCTCATTTTTATAATAACACTTACCAAGCAAGTACAGTACGACTGAATTTCAAATGTTGGTTTGGTAATGGTAATATTCAAGATCATTATTCTCAGATTACTGCTGCTACAGCTTCTCAGGCTGGTGTAATGACTGCTGCTGATAAGGTTAAGCTTGACACTACCCTACCTAATCAGATAGCTACCGAAACTACCAATCGTACTAATGCCGATAATGCAATTACGGCTAAGATTAACAGTTTCCCTGACCATATCCTTGGTAGAGATTTGGAGAACTCAGGTAATTTAATTAATCTGATTACTTCTGCTACTAAATTAACCATAGGTTATTGGTGGACAGAAAGGAAAGAGGATGGTAGTTTCCAGGTAAACGAAACTCAACATACTTTCGATATTCCTGCAGCTACACAAACCGTAGCCGGTGTAATGACTGCAGCCGACAAGAAGAACCTGGATAACACAGTTACTGGGTTGGCAAATGAAATTACTAACAGAACCAATGCTATCAATTCTCTTAGAACAGAATTGAAAACTTACATCGATGAAGCAGTAGGTAATACTGATACCGATTTAACGGCATTGGAAACCAAGGTAAATCAGCATATTGCCAATAAGAGCAATCCTCATGGAGTAACCAAGGCTCAGGTAGGTTTAGGTAATGCCGATAATACCTCGGATGCTAACAAACCAGTATCTACCGCTCAAGCTTCTGCCATTGCCGATGCTAAGGCTGCTGGTACTGCTGCTCAGACTTCTATCAGTAACCATGCAGGTAGAAAGGATAATCCTCATTCAGTAACTAGAACCCAGTTGGGATTGGCAACTACCGACCAGGTAGTATTTGCTAAGACTACTGCTCCTTCTGGTTTCTGGAAAGAGTCTTCCGATGAAAGATTGAAATCTAACATCAAACCGTTAACCCATACTCTGGAACAAATTTGCAGTATACCTACAGAATCCTTTATCATGAATGGTAAGGAAGATGAAGGTACCATTGCACAAGGTTTGGAAGCAGCTGGGTTTAATAACTACGTAGAAGAAGACCCAAGAACTAAGGATTCAGTTCCTAATCCTGAGGAATTCGAAACGGTTGTTATCGACGGTGAAGAATACGTATTGGTAAAACAAGTTAAGTACCATAAGATGTCTACTCTGGCAATCGAAGGTATCAAACTTCTTTACGATGAGATTAAGGCTTTGAAGGCTGAAATCTCAGAACTCAGAAATCTTAAAGATGTAGATTAATATGGGAGAGATAGCAACATGGAGTGCTGTCAAAACTAAAGTAGGCCTTGGTAAGACAGGTAATGACTGCCCTACCAAGGCTGAATTGTTAGCACTCACCCCTACAGGAACGGGGGAAAGTTACGTTGGCTTGGAAATCTCCAATGCTAGTTCCTATGGAAATAACGAGGGTGTTAAACTCGAAGATATTCATAAGGTAACCTATAAGTATACTTTTACCCTTGCTAATACTACTCTAAATTTTACTGCTTTAGGTGGGTCTCCTACCAATGCAGATAAAGGCTTTGGAGGAACCTCTAATCGGGAAAAGTACTTAGATGGTGTAGCTACTGGTATTAAAGAGAATGTAAATTACTCTACTTCTGGATTACCTTCTTGGATATCTTGGTCCGATGCCGGAGGTTGGGTTGCTCAAGAGAACTTAGATTTAACTGCAAGGTCCAAGACTGATGGAGTAATACTCCAACAGGGCTCTGGTAAAACTTTTGCTATCGGTTGGTCTCAGGCAGCAGCATCTCAAAGTTGGACTCAGACTTTCTCAGTGAATCCAACATCAATGTCATTTGGGGCAACTGGAGGAACGAAAACATTTACTGTAACTTCTTACAAACAAGAGTACAGAAATGGGCATACTTATGGTAGTCAGGTTTCTTTAAGTTATACCCGGGCTAATACAGGAGTTACTGGTACTGGTACTTCGGTAACTATGGCCAATAATACTTCTACTTCGGCAAAGTCTGGTAGTGTAGTATTAACTCAAGCAGAAACCAATAAGAAGTTAACCATTAGTTGTTCTCAATCTGCAGGTTATAGAACCTATAGTGAAATCACAGTAAGTGGTGGAGCAGTATCAGATATCCCAGCATCAGGAGGAACAAGGAGTTCATTTACAACAGCTCCAAGTTATTCACAGACTTGGGGATGGAATGGTTCTACTACGGGAGGAGGTACGATTACATCTGGTGCTAGTATTTCTTATGGTACTGCCGTTAGTGCAAGTTCTTTGGGAACTACATCTAAGGCTAGAACAAGAGTAGGCTCCCTTACTTGTACAGTATCTCTGAATGGTAAATCGAAATCTATAACCCTTGATGTATATCAGGCAGCGAATTCAATTACCAGTACTACCGATGGTACACCAGTAATAAGTTTATCGGCAAATTCATACTCTATCTCTAATTCAGGAGGTAGTGTTAATATTTATGCCAGTGTAAGTATACCTACTACCAACCATTGGAGTTCAGGGTCAACAAGTGCAGGTTCTTCGAAGAGTGCTACACCTACGGTTAGTGCAAGTGGTACTGGATTTAGTTTGAATTCAGCTAAGACGGTACTTACTGCTACAGAGAACACGGGTACTTCAAGTAGAAGTTGTACAGTAACTGCATCCTATAGTGGGGCAACTACTAAAACCATCACAGTTACTCAGAGTGCTGCTTCAGTATCTTATAAGTATTACTTGGCATTTACTTCCCCTACTGGTTCTAGAACTACTTCCAGAACCGGATTATCAGCTTTGGGAGGTAATAATTTTACAGTTGATGTAGCTTATTCTTTTAAGACTAAGGTAATAAACGGTTCTGAAATAAGTACAAGATACCCATTAGCTTTAACTGTAACCTCAAAACCAAGTTGGGTTACAAATGTAGCAATTACAACGTTATCAAGTGATAATGGAAACTATGGGTTAACCTTAACCTTAACAGAGAATACCGTAGAATCAACAAGGTCAGGTACCATTAAATTAAGGCAAGCAGAAAACGATGATGACGGTTGGGAGCTTACAGTCAACATAACTCAGAATGCTGCAGTGATTACCTATGAATATTACTTTAGTGTTTAAAATACAACACCATAGTATTTTATAATGTATTAGAGAAATCAAAAACTTATTTATTAACTTTCTAAAACTAAACCGTTATGGGAGTCGAAGTTAAAGGTGCTGGCGATGGCGTAGTAATCGCGGATAGAGGTTGCAATGATTGCAACTATGGTCGTAACAACTCAGGCTGGGGTTCTGGTTGGGGTGCAGTCGGTGGTGCATTGGTAGGTGGTGGCTTTGGTGCTGCTGCAGTTTCCGTATGGGACAAAATCAATGATACCAAGCTGACATTCAGAAAGTAGAATCTACGGTTCAAGAAGCAAAGGCAGGTATCTACAAAGATATCTCTGATGCTGCTCGTGGAGTTACTCAAGAAATCAGTGGGGTAGCAAAAGATGTTGCCGGTGTTGGTAGCCCAAATCCTTAACAACCGTTTCACTACGGAAAGAGGTCTTTGTGATTTGGGCTACAAAACGAATTCGGATATCCGAGATTCTCGTGACCAAATGGGCGCAGGCTTCAATCGTGTTATGGACCGTCTCTGCAACATGGAACACCAACAGTCAGATTGCTGCTGCGAAACCAAAGGCTTGATTAAAGAAGTAAAATCTGACTTGGCTCTTCAGTTGGAACGTTGCTGCTGTGACCTCAAGAAGGGCCAACAGGAAATCAAGTGTCTCATCGAGAATACTGCAAAAGACCAGGAGATTGCCCGCCTTAATCGAGTAGTAGATGCTCAGAGAGACCAGAACATTATCAATCAAGTTGTGGCTGCCTTAAAAGGTACAACTACACCGGCTCAGTAATTTTTAATTTGCTGGGATGACTAAAAAGGGGTGCATCTATTTTAGGTGTACTCCTTTTTTCGTTTTAACACATTAACTAAGGAATTATGGAACAACAAGAACAACTCACCGAATTTAAGATACAACTAGCATTACCTGCTCCAAATATAGAGGTTGCTCAAGAAGTAGCAAACAAAGCTCAGGTACTCATTAATCAATTTGGATACTATCAATTTCTAAAACTGGTAGACTTCATGCAGAAGAATCCAGGTGCAGTATCATTCGGTTTAAACTTAATAAATAGAAAATGATTATGGAAGAATTGATTTTTCAGAAAGTACAAAAGGGTGATATGATTTTCACCTTAGAGAAAGATCGTCGGTCTGGTTATCCAATCTTTGACCAAGCAAGAGTTTTAAAAGTTGGCGAAAGTAAACCCATGGCATCCATGGTTAAGGATGGGTTTGTAAATAGCCTTGAACTTGTGATACAAGATTCAGTATCACAAATCACAATCTATTTGCCATCTCAGGCAGAGGAAGGTATTTACAATGGTATTTATTATACCACTAACCTGGATAACATTGTCAGTGAAGTTTCTAATCAGAGACAGAATGCCGTGAATATCCTCAATAACCGAGAAAGGTATGAGGCAATTGTATCAGAATGCGATAAAATTTTAGGCTCTATCAATTACAAAGAACCCAGTAAACCAGCTCCTGAGTTCGAAGAATTTAAAGCCTATATGGGTAATGTGGATGTCCGATTAAATAGGTCAGAAGCACTCCTGGAAAAAATTGCCGAAGAGCTGGGATTATTTAAAGACAAGTAACATGCCAAGTAAGTCGGTTAATATTAATATATCGACTCCAATTGGTCCACTAGAAATATACGTAGATAAACGAGAACAAGCTCGTGCAGAAAGGTTGATTGCCCAGACTCCAAGTATCTTAACAAAAGGCTATGCGAAAGGTACCGAGAAGTTTGGCAATCAACTTCTTCGTATAGTAAGGCGTAGTTTAAATACTGGTATACCTCCAAAGGGTTCTGGAGTATCTTGGCCACCACATTCTCCAGGTACCATTAAGAAGTATGGAGAACATACAATGCTAAACCTTACTGGTCAATATGCAAAGTCCGTTACCATAGTAAAAGGTAAGAAGAGGACTTTCGTAGGATTACCAATTGGAATCAGGAAGATTACCTACACAGGTAAGACTTCAAGAAAAACTTTGAATCAGATTGCTATCATGCTCGAGTATGGTAGCAGAGATGGTAACTTACCACCTCGTCCTCTCTGGGGTCCTGCATTTAAGGCTGCAGGTGGAAAGGTAGCTTTACAAAAGGAAATACGAAATGAAATCAGAAAAGAAATAAGGAGGGTAAAATAATGGCAGCAGATTTTGAAATATCCGCATTATCCGGAACAGGTACTGCCACTATTCGTGTAAAACCGAAGGCAATAAATGAAGACCGAGATAATATCAAAGAACAGATCCTCAAGGTAGTAGTACAGGGAGTAGAAAGAGAAGTAACCTTGGTTCAGAAAGCCAATACTACTCCTGCAGAATCCTGGAATACTTATTGGAGTATTTCTCCAGACGTAACTACTCATACCTTTGATGGTACTAAAAAAGGTGAGACTTTAGAGATAGAAGTATATAGCTATCAACAAAAGTTCCTCAACAATGTACCCCAGGATGAATATCGGGCAGTAGATTGGAAAATCGAAACTACGGTAGATTGGTTAGAGGTAACTCAAGAAGTAGGGGAAGGTAATAACCCAGGAAAAGCTATTATCAAAACTCTATCAAGAAATAGTGAGTATCAGTCAGGTACTTATGACCCTATCGAAAGAACCGGAGTAGTTAAGCTAATTCAAAGCGAAAAATTTGAGAAAGCCCTTAATATAACCCAATCTCCAAGTGTTAAAGTAGTTACTTATGAAATTAGGCCAGTGGCAGGATTGGGTCACTCTGTAGCAAATAATCCTGCTGTGAAGACTGCTACCTTTAGAGGTTACATAGTGTACACTATAAATGGGGAAGAGGTAGCTACGTTTATTAGGCCCTTCAGAGTACCCAAGATTGGGGAAACAGTTAATGGTAATATCCCAAATCCAAGTGGAGAACCCATTCCTTGGAAACTATGGTTTACGAATTATCCTGCAGCAGCAACTACCAGTGTTGATGAATTAACCTGTACTGTTCATTATGACTGTAGGTTTTTTGGAATTTTATACACTCTAGTAGTCGATGCTCAAATACAAGTAGGGGATGGCCAAGTAAATTGGGCAAATGCAGATGAAGGACTTAGAGTTATCCCTGACCAAGCTTAATTATGGTAAATTCAGAAGAAGTAGTTGAGAGAACATTCTATATATGTCTCCTCAGCACAATGCTAGAAATGGGTCTTACCTTAAATCCCGAAGACTTCTTACCTTTGTCTCAAGAAAACGAAAAACGTTTCGCAGAGGCTATCAAGGGTATGCCTAAGTTTATACCTTTGTTTGGTATAGGGAATAATCAAGTAAAAGGACCTAAGACTCTTCCCAGAATAACAATCGAACTGCAAGGTTATTATGCTGGTGATATTGGAGTGAACAAATATATCATCGGTGATAAGTTAGAAGATGGTAATTACCAAGCTTCAGAGTTTCCCTATGAAACTAAAGATATCACAGTTGATATACACCTCGTTTCTCAAACACAAGCAGATATGAGATTATTGCATACAATCTTATATACTGGCTTACCTGCTAGAGGATATGTAAGACCATACTTTAATGACTTAGAGGAATGGAGCAAGGGCAGGCTTGACCCAACCGGAAACCTATTCATTGAAATTGGTAATTATTATGATCATCCCGATGTAGAACATGGTATACTTGAGAAGGTATATACCTACGTATGTAAAGATGGTATTCTCCCAGAAAAGCTTTTGGAAGAAGGTACACTTACACCTATCAAAGATATTACTGCTCTCATTGGATTGTTCGAACAAAACGAAAATGAAATGCTAGAGTTGAAGATACCTAAGGAATAGGTACAATACTCTAGGGTATAAATTAAACGAGTAATTAACTTTAATCACAATAGAATTATGCCAACTTCACCTCATGTAGATTTTAAGTTTAAGAACAACAATGTTCTTCAAACTACTCCTATGTTAGGAGTTTCTTGTGTATTGGCTAGAACTACTAAGGGCCCATACGATGACCCCTCAGAAATCATCTCTACTTTCTCTCAGTTCCAAAGGATTTATGGTTCTGAGATTGTTCCCGATGGTTCTGTATCAAATATCGAAAAAGCCTTGACAGGTGGTTCTAAGCTTCGTGTTATTCGAGTACTTGGTAAGGGAGCTACCCAGGGTACAGTGGCTGCAACTGCAGCAAGTAAAACAAAGGCTGCTGCTAAATCTGAAGAGGAAGGTATAGTACCGGCTTCTGCTACTCCAGAACCGGCTACACCTGCAGCACTCATTACCATTACCTCAAGTGGAGTTACTTATAGCTTAGGCTTGGTAACTAAAGGTTATGGGGACCCAATCGGTAGTACAGATAGTTTCCAGGTAGGTTTCTACAAACAAGCTAACACCTTGTATTACAAAATCTATTCTGGCAATGGTCAAGTACTTGAACAGGGTCCAGTAATCACTTACAAAACTGCCGATGAAAATAATGATACTTCGGTAGATTACCTTGCTCTTAGTGCATTTGCTAAGAACTCAGAATATATTAAGCCGGTAGTAGTTGCTGGTTCTTCTTTCGAGAATCTTATCAAATGGCTTACTGATAGTGTAGATGGTACAAAGAATGCCGTTACATTAACTGTAGGTGGTGCTGCTCCTACAGAAGATGAAAAGAAGTTTACCGGTACTATCGGTTCTGCAGGTTCTACTCCTACTGCCGATGAATGGATTGCTTCTTTGGACTTCGTAAAAGATTACACCGACTTCTATCAGTTATTCATTTCTCATATCTCTCAACACCTTATTGCTGATTCAGATGTACTCAAGGTATACAAGGCTGCTGCGGATATGGCAAAGGAACTGATGGAATGGGTACTCTATATCGAAGTTCCGAAACACCTTACTCATTATACTCAGGGTACTCAGGCCAGAGATTACAAAGCTCAGGTAACTTGGGTACAGACTTGCTTGGGTACTGTGGGTAACTCTAAGTATATTGCCTATTTCGGTGGTGGACTTAAGTACTACAATGAAAACGGTAATCTTCAAGATTCCGATGTAGTGGGTACCATTGCAGGTTTGGGTGATGCTTCTGCTACTCAATATGGACCTTGGAAATCTTTTGCAGGTATGAACCGAGGAGTTATTGGGGATGCCGTTGGACCAGTATGCCCGAACTATGGTTCTCCCTCTCGGTATTCAGAATTGAATACTCTGGCCCAAAATTACATCAATGAGATGGTAATCAAGGATACTCCTGATGCAGGCAAACAGACAATGCTTTGGCATTGCTTCTCTTCTCAGGTAAAACAGGATTCAGAACGGTTCCTTTCAATCGTAAGATTGAACTTGTATTTGAAGAAGTTCCTTCGTCCTGTACTTAACAAGTACATTGAAGAACCAAACGTTTGGAGTACTTGGAAGAGAATTTGGTTGGAGGTTAAACCCACACTAGACTCTTTGGTAGATGAAGATGCCATGACCGAATATACCTGGATGGGTGACCAAGATGCAACCTCTTGGGATGATCTCTCGGTTAACAACGAGGCAGATGCTCGTCAAGGTAAGTACCGTGCTATCCTTAAGTATAAGGACGTAGTTCCTATGCAAGAGGTAACTATGGAAATTGTAATTGATGCAGCTTCCAAGTCTGTATCAATTGTGGAATCAAGTAATAACGCTTAAACAATTATAACGATGGGAGCAAAAGTAAAAAATCCACGGAAGAAGTTCTTGTGGAGTATCATGTTCCCCAAGCACCCTATCAATACTTATCTGTTCCAAACTTGTACTTTGCCAGATGTAGAGATTGACCAGGTTGCTCATGGGGACGTCAATAGAGACGTTAAAACTCCAGGTAGGGTTTCAGTTGGTAATCTTATCGTAGAGAAACTTATGACTACTGCAGGTTCAGATACCTGGCTTCATGATTGGCTCTATGCTTGCCAAGATATGATTGCCGGTGGGGGATTACCTCCTGCTCAGATATGGGAAACTGCAATCGTAAATGAACTTGCTGAAGACGGAGTCTCAGTTCTTAACACCCATATCTTCGAAGAGGTTTGGCCCTGTAAAGTTACTGGCTTAGACTTGGACAGAATGGCTTCAGAGAATACCATTGAGTCCATTGAGTTCTCAGTTGGTACTGCAGATAAATACTAATTCCTTAGTCTATTTTCACTAAGATTCGGTGGAGGGGTGGGATTCCTGAGATAGGATGTCTCACCCCTTTCTTGTTGTTATAGGGAATACTATGAACATTTGTAAACATAAAAAGTAATTAATATGGAATTTAGAACATTTGGATTTATCGGACCGTCTGGTTATAAATACCAGATTAGAGAACAGAATGGTGCTGACGAAGATATTCTCAGTAACCTTTCAGACATGAAAACTTTGATGAACCTTACTAAGTTCATTGCAGCAATTGTAGTAGCTACAGATGCAACACCCAGTGGGAAGTTAACCATTGAGGATGCACTTAACTTACCAGTTAATGACCGGTACTGTATTATCTTCAATTCTCGAATTTTCTCTTTGGGAGACGAAGTAGAATTCGAATACGATTGGGGAAAAGAAGGAGGGAAGGTTATGTATGGCCAAGATCTTCACGAGTATCTTTTCGATTACAGTCAGGTACCTTCAGAAGAAGAACTCAAGGAAAAACCAGATGCCATTCCTTTCTATCCAGAAGGTAAGAAACTTACGGACCATGAGTACACTCTCTCTTCAGGTAAGCTTATCAAATTCGATTGCATGACCGGTAAGGGGGAACAGATGTTCATGGCTTTGCCTATGGAGAAACAAACAAAGAATGCTCCTCTCCTTTGCCGTAACCTCTACTTAGATGTAGATGGTAACTGGGAAAAGGTTTCAAACTTTACACCTTTTAGTGCAAAAGATATGGCTGAGATGAGAAAGTATATTCTATCTATCGACCCGGTATTCAAAGGGGATTCTCATATCACCCATCCACAGACTGGGGAGGAAAGAAACTATCCTATAGCTTGGGCACCTAATTTTTTCTACCTGACGGAAGAGTAAGTTTAGAAAGTGATTTTGTTTATATCACTAGAGCCGAGATAACCTTAGATTATTTCGGCTTTTTACGTCTTCCGTATAGAATAAGAAAAATATTCAAGGATATGGCCGAGCAATATTATAAACAGATTAAAAAGAAAACGAAATGATAAATGCCAGTAGGAGTGTAATAGAGGTCGGTGTTGCCATGGTTTTAAGAGACCGATTCTCTCAAGAAGCTGGTAAGATATCTGGTTCATTTAGAACTATGATGAATGATATGAATACCTGGAACAGAGGTATTCAGATGTCAGCTTCTAATTCACTAGACTTCGGAATGCAGCTCGTAGGGGGAATGGCCAGGGCCTATAAATACTCTGCAGGTGTTCAGAATGAAGTTTGGACTGCTTCGAAGATTGCTGGTGCTACCATTGCAGAACAGAAGGAGATGTTACAATTGGCAAAAGACGTCAATGCTATGACACCTCTTACTGCTTCGGATGTTGCATCAGGACAAAGATACCTGGCTATGGCAGGTAATAAATTCGATGCTATTAAGGAAATGATTGGGCCGGCTTCTAAGCTGGCTTCAATCTTTACAATGCCAGTGGGAGGTAAAGGTGGTGTAGCTGACTTGATGACTAATATCATGTCAATGTACCAAATCCCAATGACCGAAGCCGCTAGAGTAACTGATGATTTATATACTGCAGTAACTAATGCAAATATATCTTTGCAGGACTTAGCCCAGTCCATATCCTATGCAGGAGCAGATATGGCAACTGCTGGAGTAGACCTTAGGCAAACTGCTGCGGCCATTGGTGTATTGGGAGATATGGGTATACAAGGTTCTATGGCTGGTACCTCTCTGGCAAATATGATACGTTATTTACAACTATCTCTTGTTAACCAAAAAAAGAAAGGCTATAACGCTTTAGCAAACATGGGCTTAAGTCCCGATGACTTCTTCGATGCTCAGGGTAATCTTATTGACTTATATTCTGTATATCAAAAGTTTGCTAAGGCAGCAGTAGATATGCCTTCTCGTGTTGAAACTCCAACATTCTTCAATATCTTTGGTGTTCGTGGTAATCGTGGTATGCTCCCAGTACTTAGAGATATTGCCTCTGGTAGGGATAAGATGGGACAGATACTTGCTACCTATAATAAGAATATGGGTGCAGTAAACCAGATGAACGAAGAAAGACTTAAGACAGATGCCGGTGTAATTGACCAATGGGAATCTTCACTTGAGAACTTAACGGTAACTGCAGGTGCTGCAATGGGTAGAGTATTTACTCCCGTTCTCCAATTCGGAACTAAGTTTGTAGACATAGTTAATACTATTTCAGAAACTTGGGGAGGTAGCTTTGCCTTAAGAGTAGCTGCTACGGGTGTAGTAGTTGGTACTATAGTTGCAGGCTTTAGGACTTTGAGAGGTATCATGAGGATGACCTCTTATCTTCAGGCCTTAACTACTACTGAAACCAATGGTATGTCAGCTGCAGCTATAAAGACTAATACCCAATTTGCCATCATGGAAGCTCACATGGTAAGTATGGTTAATCTCATGAGAACTATGGTTCAACTCCAGATGATGTCAAGTGGTATTGGTATGAATAGCAAAGGTAGATTTTATAATATGTCAAACGGTAGGTATGTTAAGACACCAAATCCTGGTGTACCAATGGCAACTACTATGGCGGGTAATCTCATGGGTGGTGCCGTTGGGGGAGCTGCTGCTAATGCAGGTGGTAGAGCAGCGGGTCAGATTGCTACTAGAGGTTTAACCGGTATGCTTGGCAGATTTATGGGATTCTTAGGAGGACCCTGGGGTTTAGCAATTACTATCGGTTTACCCTTATTAATTGAAGTGGGTAGTAGATTGATAAGCTCGGTAGATAGGAATACTGATGCCCAGAATAACAAAGAAGATGACCCATTAACCATTAGGGCTCAGAATGAAGAGAAATTTGTTAATGCTATAAAGTCTGCAATTAGGGATGGCTTAAAAGAAGGCAAGATTGGCATTAGTATAGATGGGCAATCTGTGGGAGACTATACCCTTGGTAGTCAACAGGATTATACTGGAGTAGTATTAGGATTATAAACTAAAATATTATGGCTAGAATATTAGGACAGGCAGCTGGTAAAGTTATTGAGAAATACAATGACCTTACTCGAGATACAGCTGGTGTTCTTACTGGCCCTTTGAATAAACTTTGGAGAGCTCGGATATTACTTAATCGAGCTACTTCTACTCTTCCAAAAGATAGTGCTCTCAAGGGTAAGATCTATGACCCAAATGGGGTACCCGGAGAAGCTCAGATATCTTCTAAGAACCCAACTCTAAACAAACAACTCCAGGCAAAGTGGAGAATGGAATTACAATTCCCACGTCAAGAGGAAGGGGAAGGAGTAGACCCAGCAAAGGGTAATAAGAATACCACTAATTACAGAAACTTCGAAGTAAAGGCAGACATCCGGTATCAAAACGAAGTACGGATTTATAACATGTCTGCTAACCCAACCCAATATATTACTTTACAGAATCGACCTCCTGAATTAGATTTTAGAGGGGAAACTACTTGGGCAACCATTAAATCTATGGGTCGTAATACACCTATGTATCATTTCACGGGAGCAGAAGATATCATTCAATTCAATGTATCTTGGTTCTCAACTACTTTGGATAACCCAGAGGAAGTGATAAATAAATGTAGATTACTTGAAGCCTGGACGAAGGCAAATGGTTACCAAGCAGCACCTCCTATAATCCAAATAGAGTGGGGAGATTCCGGTATATTCGAAAACCATTATTATATCCTTACCTCTGCAACCTATACTCTGAAGAACTTTCAGAATGGTTATAGGATAAGGGTACCTGGTAAACCTGCTACATTTGGCAATGGTAAATTATTGCCTGCAGCAGCAACTCAGGAATTAATATTCAAGAGAGTAAGTGCCTATAACTTATCCTATGGAGATTTTATTAATTCTGATTCACTTAAGAAGACGGAGGGCATTAAATATGATTGATACATCTCAATATTTAAAAGGTGCAAGTCCCTATGACCAAGCTTATGTTTTAAACTATGGTGATGGAGATTATTCTTTAGAGGCAGTACGTATATCAGTACCCTCATCAAGTGATGACATCCAACATACAGTTAAGGATGGTGAGACTTTGCAGAATATTGCTTATCGGTATTATGGGGATTCTGGTAAATGGTTTCTAATTGCTGAAGCCAATACTATCCTCAATCCTTTTAAGGAATTAGAAAGTGGAACCCTTATAAAAATTCCAGTGTATGCCGGCTAAACAAAAACCCATATTATATAATGGAATGGGCCAACCATACTTGGCCCTTTTCGATTTTCAAGGAATGCCCATTAAGAATCCTCTTACGGGCATTCCTCTTGGAGCGTATATAAGTACCTGGACTTATAGATATGATGAGGAGAAAGAGAATTTAGCTACTATCACTTTTGATACTGGCAATCCAGATACCGTAGATATTGAAGCTTTGCAAGAGGGTCAGGTAATCTGCCTTCAGTGGGGTTATATTTATCCAGACGGTCAATTCGTATCGGGCCCAGTTAAGATAATCAAGGTGAGAGACTTCGATGCTACCTTCGATTCCACGGGTACTCATGTAACTATTAAGTGCATTGATTCAACAGGTGATTTAAGGTACCAACCAGCCTATAACTTTTCGGATATGGAAGGTTATAAGTTATCTACCTTCTTGGACAATGGTTGTGATAATGCTACTGGTGTAATCATAGAAATCTTTCAGTAATGGAACAACAGATAATAAGTAATAAAGTATACGAGTCACTACAGGTGCCTACAGAAAATACTCGAACTACTACTGGAAAGGTACTTTATGCTAACCGGTTTAGTGGAGTAGCTCAAGTAGCTATGCCTGAGGATTTGAAGGCTTTGATTGATAGCGACTTTGGTTTGGTGGGTAAGAATATCTTGGTTCAATTAGAACAGAAGATGAAAGGTTATACCAATGGGCCTTGGTATGTAGATTCCAGAGATGGAGTTATCTATATACACAATCGTAAGTTCAATGAGGAACCAGTTCATACTTATACTTACCAAGGAGAAAATGGTGAGGTACTCAGTGTATCATTTACTATGGAGAATATTACTAAGAGAGTTAAGGCAACTCTATCCCCTTTGGTAAGTCCAGAAACTAAGGACTTAAATGTAATCACTACTGGTATAAAAGAACCAGAAGAGGAAAAAACTTCGAATGAGAATGACCAATATATAGCCAGAGTAGATAATACAATGGTGGTTAATTATGGTAGTGATAATGTAGAAGATTATCGAAGTCATCCCACAACTAATCATATTGGAGAATGGGAAGCTCAAAATAAAAGCTTCGATAGGTACCTAACTCATAGGCAAGCACTCCAGGAATTCAATGCTTCTAATCCTGCAGAAGCTTACGAAAAGGGGAAGCAGAAACATCTGGATGAAATGAATATGGATGAATTAAGAGAGACCATTAATCAAGCAGTTTCTAATTTGCCCAGTGACCGTAAGAGAGCCGTACAACAAGCTTTACGTAATTCAAAGAATGGTAAGGAATTGGAGGCTAATCTTTATAACATCCTTAAGAATGAAAGATACCTATTTGAAGGTGATGACCAGATGACCTATATGACCATAGAATATGTAGACCCCATGGATTATGACCCAGAAGGCTACGCTTCTAATCAAGCAGGTGCTGGAATTGCTTCTGGTATAAACTATCAGATGGGAGTATTACCTGCTTCTAAAAGAGGGTATGCTGCTCTAAAGAATGACCCCTATACCATTGTCCTTAGTGATATGGAAACTGATACTTCTAAACATTATGGTCAAGGTCAATATGGTAAGAAGGTAAAAGTACAACATTGGAAGAAATCTAATGTTAAAGTACCCATCTATAAACTCTATCATAATCTCTTTGGTAGATATGGTGGGGCAGATAAGTATGCTTGGGCAGCTAATGCTAATGCTAATGGCGGTTTAAAGCATACCGAAAAACGGCTCGTATGCAAAATGCAAGTAGTGGGCAGACCTTCTCTAGCATCTTCCCAGATTGTTATAATTGATAACGTGGGCAAACGTTGGTCAGGCCCTTGGTACATTAAACAATGTACTCATTCCATGGATGCCGGTCAAGGTTATGTAACTAACTTAGAGCTGGTTAAGAATGCTGGTAAGTCAGGTTCAGTTACCTCGAAATCTGGTTTATCTACTCAAACTATTGTGGCTAATGATGCTAAGTCGAATGGTAAAACCGATAAGGGTAAAGATAAGAAAGCCTTGAGTAATACCAATGAATTGGTACTTGATTTTACCTATAATGAGGTAGTATACTTTGTAGAGAACTTCATGGGTAAGAATGGTGAGGTAGTTGATAAAAAAGGTGCTTCTGAATTTGTTCGTAAGAAAGCTTATTATACTGAAGTAGTTGCTAAAGACCCAATAGCTAAATCAGAAGGTATAGTTATTAGTTCAGGTAATACTACTACTTCTACAGGTAAGTATATCCCAGGCAAGATATCCATCAAGGAAGTTCAAGTACCAGATGATTATTGGGTTAAGTTCGATTATTCAAAAGTAGCTCAGAAGAATTTCACAGAGTACATAAGAAAGAATAAATTAAAATAATTATGGGATACGAAACTGCAAAGATAATAACCGAAGAAGGCCTAGAAGGTCTTGGTAGGTACTACTCAGTTTATCGAGGTATAGTCGTAGACAATGAAGATACTGAGAAGAATATGAATAGGGTGAAAGTATGTATCCCAGAAGTAATGGGCGGTACTTTTGCATGGGCTTTACCTAAAGGACAACACGGTTCAATCAGTACTGGCTTCAAGTTCTTAGCTCCTAAGATAGGCGATATAGTTTTTGTTACCTTCGAGTTCGGAGACCCAACTAAACCTCTTTGGGAATATCATGGGTGGGGATTACAACAAATTCCTGAGCCATTGAATGGTCCCAATAAGATGGGGTTGGTTACTCCCGAAGGTAATTTGATTGTTATCAATGATGATGAAGGAACTCTGAATTTATACTTCAATGGTACTGTATCGGTATACTCAGAATCAGATGTGGTAGTGGCTTCTAAGAAAAGCATTGGTATTAATTCTAGTGATACTGTAGTACTAAATGAGGGTAGTAATAGGGGAATCATTAACATCGAACAGTTAACTGAGAAACTAAATCAAACGATTAAGGAACTTGAACAACTAAGAAGTATGTTCAACTCTCATGTACACTCAGGTGTAACTACTGGACCAGGTTCTTCAGGTCCTACTGTAACTCAAGTAACTAAACCATTCTCACAATTTCAGATTGATGATTATGAGGATAAATCTTGTATACACTAATGGAAAAGAATTACTTCACAGATATAGTTGGTATAGGTGTAACATTCCCTATTCAACTTACTCGAAACGAAAAGGGAGAAACCGGTTGGTACCCAGTCAATGGGGATTTCAAACTTATCCGGGATAATATAAGTGCTATCCTATATTACATGATTGGCCAGAGATTTCGACAAGAAAACTTTGGTAGTAAACTTTGGCAATGTATCGAGGAACCAAACTCACAAGCCCTAAGTTTTATAATTAAAGAGTTTTTAAAACAAGCCATAGGTGCATGGGAACAGAGAATAACCTTCCAAAGTATCACAGTTACTAGAGTTGATGCAAAAATACATATAGAAGTAGCTTATGTAGTAAATGGAACAAATTCTAGTCAGTACCTCGACATCACCTATGATCACTCGGATAATTCATTAAATACACAATAATATGGGAATCACAAATAAATGGCTTAACCCATATCAGAGGTCTTACCAACAGATTAAGGCCAAGCTGGTAGAATCCCTTATGGGTCTTAAGGACAAGGATGGTCAGAAACTCATAACGGACTATTCGGAGGGAAACATCCTTATTATCATTCTCTCCTTGTTTGCAGCAATTGCCGAAGTACTGCATTACTATGTAGACAATATGGCAAGAGAAACTTTCTTATCTACGGCTCGTAGGTATGATTCAGTAGTTAAACATGGTGCATTGGTAGATTACCATGCTCGAGCGGCAATTGCTGCTACGGTAGATGTAATCTTATCTAGAAGTATTACTGGTAACTCCATTGGTGCAAAGTTAACCATACCACAAGGAACTCTATTTACAGACCAGAGTGGTAATAGCTGGTTATCTGCCCGAGACGTTACTTGGTATTCAAATGTAACTACCTGCAGGGTACCAATTATTCAACACGAGAAGTATACTACAAGTGCTCTCAATAACATGGTAATACCTACAGGAGATAGAGTACAACTTAATCTTGGTACATTACCCAACGGTAAGTATTATGAACATGGCTCTATGTCTTTACAAATAGGTGGGGAATCTTGGGTACTGGTAGAAACCTTTGCAAAGTCTAAACCTACTGATAAACATTTTATGGTGTCAGTAGATGAGTCTCTAAACCCCTATATTATGTTTGGGGATGGTACCTTTGGTAAGAAACCTGCAGCAGGTGCAAAGATAACCAATGTAGTATTCTATTTAACCAACGGTTCTCAGGGTAATGTAAAGAGTAATACAATTACCTCAGTACCTTCCGTTATATCCTCATCAATTACAGATGCCACTGTAAGTAATGCTTATGATGCCGGGGGCGGTTCTAATTATGAGAACTTCACTATGCTCAAGGAACATATACCTTTGAGTGTTAAGACTCTGGGAGTAGCAATTACCAAAGAGGATTTCGAAAGCCTGGCAATGTTAGTTGATGGGGTTAATAAGGCAAAAGCAGATTACGAATGTGGTAGAAAACTTACGGTATATATTAGCCCAGATGGTGGAGCAGTAGCTTCTTCTGAGTTAATCAGTAGAGTATACAACCTATTATCTCAAAGGGCTCCAATGACTACTTGGCTCAAGGTTAAATCTGCAGGCAAAGTTCAAATCATTTTGGAAATGGATGTCACTGGAAAGAAATCTTATAAGACTGCCGAAATACAGACTCAAATCCTTACTGCTTTATATAATGCTTACTCTCCAGAACAAGCAGAGATTGGTGGAAGTGTAAGGGTATCTGATATCTATGCTCTGATTGATAATTTGTCTACTGTAGATTACCTACACCTTACCAAGTTCTATATCAAGCCTTGGCCTACTACTATCTATGGCAACAAGGAACTTGCATTGGGACAATTCAAATTGAATAAGGCTACTGGGTCTATGACCTACTTCATAACCTTCAATTCATCTACGACTTTCACAGTACGTTCAGTATCGAATGGTTATGTAGCTACGGGCTCTGTTGGTGGTTCACTTCAGGTAGTAGACAAGGCAAATGGTTTTGACTTCTCCCTGGATATACAGAACAACAGTTACCAATCTGGGTACCGTTATTCAATTACAGTATCAGAACCCAACCATGATTATGAAGACCCTGGTTTTAATTTACCAGTATTCGAAAATGCTTCACAGTTAACACTAACCGTAAATGAGATAGTATGATAAACCTCAAAAACCTAATCGATTTTTTACCATTCGAATATAAGGACCAAGATACTTATAAGGTAAATGGTAAGGGCATTCTGGAGAGGTTTCTAGAAATTTGTGGAGAGCATTTTGAAGATTATATTACTAAGGACATTGATAACATTCTGGATATTATTGATATAGATAAAACTCCAGACATGTATCTCAACTTTCTTTGGCAATTCCTCGGAGAAATGCCCTTCGCTTATGGGAACACAATAGATGCTCAGAAGTGGTCAGAGTACTTTAATGGTTTCTACTCAGACAGTAAACTCCAAGAATTATCAAAGCTTTGGATAATACCCAAGGAGGGACCTTTCACCTTAACCAGTACTCAAGTAAGAAACATTCTAAGATACTCGATATCTCTATTCAAGATACGAGGTACTTCTGAGTTCTTCGAAATAATGATGAGGCTATATGGGTTAACCTGTACAGTCTCAGACCCTGCTAAGGCAGATTCTTACGATGGTTGGATAAAAGGCCATCCTTACTTCGACCAATACTTCTTGTACGACGACAAGTATTCCTATGATAATACATTTGATTGTTCTCAATGTATACCGGTAACCTTTAGTCTTACAGGTCATGGGTATACTTCGAACTCTGAGGCATTCAAGAGATTTAGGGAAGCAGTAGAAAGTTTCTTCCGAAGATTCATACCTTACCACGTATCCTTCAATATCCAATATGGATTTACGGTAAACGATGGGTATGCAATCAAAGCAGAATTGGTAAACCCAGACCAACCAAATCTGATAACTTCTGAAGTATTCGAAGTACCAGTTAGGGTAACAGTAACTGCTGATTGGCCTAATGCAGATTTAAGATTCCAGATATCAAGTGACAAGGTAAACTGGGGATACACAAAACATCCCAGTGGTTCCATATTTAATATACCAAGGGCTGGTACTTATTATTTCAGAAGCGTTGGAGATAACTCCAAGATAACCCAAATCACTGTAGGTCAGGAATCTTATAATAGGGTATACTCAATTACCTGTGACCCAGTTACTGCAGAGATAACTCCATCAAAGCTAAGTGTATATACGGTAGTAAGGGCTAACGTATCCTATAAGGGACAAATCAAAACTTGTAATGTTCGACTGTCAGGTACTGACCAAGTAAAGATATCAGGAGCAACCTGGGAATTTAAAGAACCCGGTACTTATTACTTTGAGATTGTAGAGTTCCCAGTAAAGCAAACTTCCTTTGTAGTAACTCGACAAGAGATTACTTATAAAGTAAGATGTACTCCATCAGAGTTTCGAGTTGGAGATAAACAAAGTATACGGGATGCAACTACTACTCTAACTATCGAATCTAATTACCCAGAATCGTTTACTGGAGATTTATATTGCAGATTGGTGGGTGACACTAAATTATTTAAGAATGGTGATAAGTTTACTGCCAGTAGTTATGGTACCTATAAGTTTAGGTGTACCCTTGATAAAAGAGAAACTGAAGAAGGGGTGGGTATCTTCGAAGTAACTTCTGGTAAGACGGCAATCTATCGGGTTAGTATTAACCCACCATCTTCTACTTTGTTCAATGGCTCAGCCAAGACTACAGTAAGTATTCAACGTATCTCCGGTAATGGGGATGATTATAGAGTAAGAGTGGTAGAGACTGGGGAAGTATTCGATGCTAAGAATGGTTATGTATATACTACCAATAGGTCAGGAACTTATACTTTCCAATCCGTAGCATACCCCTCTGCAAGGACTATCTGGACTGTAAGCAATTCTCCAACAGTATATCAGAATAAGTTAAAGATAGTTCCTTCAGATACTACAGATGAACATTGGCAAGAACCCGATTGGACTTTACCTGAAGACCAGATTGATGATACCTATGCAGTATATGCTTTGGTAGATGAGAAGTCTGCTTGTAAGTTCTCACTGGAAGAGATGAAGAATGGGGTAAATGTAAATGGTACTGCTACTTGTGATGAGACTGGGGAAACCTATAACCTGGGTGAAGAGATTACTCTTACCAAGGCAGGTACCTATACCTTTGTAGCTGATGATGGTTCTTCTCTAAGATGCCAAGTAATCCTAGAAGATTATCCAACTATCATTGAGATATCTTGTACTCCAGAGTATGCCGAACTAAAGGGTACTGTTAAACAAGTATCTACCCTAATCAAGTGTACTTCGAATAAACCAGATTTCGATAGTAGAATTAGGGAAGTAGGTAAGGTTAATACCTACGATGCTGGTGGACAAGGCTATGAATTCATCACTGCTCAAGCAGGAGAATATATCTTTGAATCAGTTGCAGATACTTCTAAGAGAACTAAGTTCACAGTAGTAGATGCAGATCTCTTAAGTGTTAATCCTCAAAAGTTGGAATGGGATTTCGATGACTTATCCGAAAAGACTTTCACCATTACAACCTACAGTAATCAATCTTGGCAAATAGTAGAACAATGATAAACACAATCGATAGAATCACTGAGACCACAACTCAGTCTTTATTCAAGACATTTACTGTGGGCATATTGGGAGAGTGTACTCAAATTCTTTATGATTTGAGATGGATGATAGTACTGGCAATAATACTAATCATATCCGATTTATGGTTTGGAGTATCTGCTAGTAGAATCCAAGGTATAGAAATTCGAAAGTCTAGAGCTGGAAGAAGAACTCTAAATAAGATAGTAGATTATATTTGCTATGTTTTATTGGGAGCTGTACTTGGTAAGGCAATAGGTGAACCCTATGGGATGGACCCAATCGTAGTATCTATAACTGTAATGGTGTTATGCTATTGCTTCGAAGTAGATAGTATCTATGGTCATATCTGTGAAATACATGGTATCAAAAAGAAGTACAGTATATGGAAGATTCTCTTTAAACTGTTAACCTTCAAGTTCAAGGACTTGGGTGAAGCATTTAAGGATATGGCAGAACAAAAGAATAACTTTAAAAATAACAATAATGAAGACGTACTTTAAGTATGAAGGTATCATTAAATCAAAGGAAGCAGCAGAGGCAATTGCTGCTCCCTCTGGTTTAGGGCCATTCTGTGGTTTTGGCTCAGCCACCATAAATGGTAGTAAGTTAACGGTATCTCCTCAAGGAGTATCTGGGAGTAAGTATGCTAATGTAATCAAGGACCGTATCATGGCAAGGTACATGGCAAAGGCTTCAGAAGATGGAGAATTACCCGATGTAAACTTTGGTTGTATCTCAAGAGATGGATATGTATTTATCTCTGATGAGCAAACTCTTACTGTCGAAAATATTCAAGGTACTCAAGGCTCAACTGAAGAGGTATTACTCTTTGCAGTACATACTACTATCTCAGAACCAGTAGATAACCCAGTAGACTTCGTAGCCTATTGGAATGAATCCTCAGAAAGCTTCTATGATTTATTCAAGAAGGCTAACGATATCTATTACCCGATTGCCGAGGCAAATCGTACTCCGAGTATACTCAATAGTGATGTATATTCCGATTATAATATGACCTATAGCAATCTTCTAGAGATGGTAGAGAGTGTTTGCCCTTATTACTCTAATAATAAGAATTCGGTTGTTCTTATCGGTATCTATGGTAAGGGTACAGATGCAATGACAAAACGAAATGAGAACTTTGCAATCGTACCCTACCAAGGTAAATTCCAAGAGATACCCTTTACTACTGCAACCTATAGTTCATTCAAAGAATCTATAAAGAGAACCGAAGAAATGAATACTGGGTTCCCAGTAGTGGACGAAGCAGGCAATTCATTGAACATCAAACAATACATTGATGCTCAACTTGAGGCAATCAGAAAAGAATTTGCCGAGTCTCTGAGTACTGCTAATCTCCCAATCGGTTCTATTATCCTCTGGGAAACTGATGTAATCCCAGAAGGATGGGCAGAATACACCAAGGCTTCTGGTAGAATAGTTATTGGTTACCAAGCAGGAGGTATTCAGATTGGTGATGAAACTATGTTACAGAATGTGGGTGATTACTATACGCCTACTCAGGGTAACTTCCTTATCCAGATTAAGGGTGATGATTTGCCTAAGCATAGACATGCTCTTGGTGTATCTAAAGGTAAACAGGATAATGCTAACAACTGGGAGAACGTTCGTCCTCAATCCTTCTTTAATAGGGAGACAGGTTTGAATGGTGACTTTGGTAGAGGAACTCCAACTAAAGGAATCCAGGATGGTGCTATTGTAGTGAGCTGGAATTTGCTTGGTGAAAGTTTCTTACAAGAGACTTCGGTAGAGACTCTGAATATCGAAAAATTGCCACCGACTATTACATTACGATATATCCAAAAGATATCATCCTAAGTAACTTCATTCCACTTCATAATATAGATTGAATTAGTTATTAGTATTTGACACTTTACAAATCGTGTTTGCATAGTTGATTTTGAAAATCTGTTGGGAAGGGACGTTGGGAAACGTCCCTTTTCTTTTGTGTTAATACTTAAGTTCTTCCTTAGCTCTATCTTCCCAGTATTGGATATCTTGTCTAAGTTCTGAGATATATCTCATAGAATCATTAGTCTTAGGCATTTCGAAAAACTCTATAAGCATTATGTTGGTAATTCGAGTACTATCTCCAAGCCTCTCTTTAATAAAAGGAGGGGGAGTTAATAATACCTCGAATAGGAGATAGGCATCGGGAGAAAGTTTATCCTTCATATACTTATACATCATATCAAGCATTTCGGATTTAGCTTTCTCTTGTTCACTATCATCCTCTAATTCTTTGTCATTATCAAACAAATCATCAAGCTTAAAGAGATTTTGATTATACTCTGCTTGTTCTCCGTATGCCGAACGAAGTAGTTTATTCTTGAATGTACTAAGTGATGCAAGGATTCTTGCTTTAAGATGTTCTTCAGTACATTCACCATAGTATTTGTTGAAAACAAATAACATCTTATCCCAGAAATAAGACTGAATGATATCAGGTGTAAGATTAAACCTTTTATAATCAATCTGTCGGGTAAGATTTCTGATTACTGGCTTACAAACTTTATAAAGTCTGTTGAATGTAGCTTCATCATATTCCTGCATAGGTTTTAATCTATGAAGCTCTGAGCCATTATTTCCTTTACTTTTTCCCATGTTCTTTTAAATATTCGTTATGCAAATATAAGTATTTTTTCTTATATAAAATAATAATATTAAATATACTTGAGCTTAAGGTAGTGGATTAGTATGTTTCTAGATAGTTGTCAACATGCTCAGAACTATCTCGGTACTATCAAAATCTATTAGTTTATAAATATTGCAATATAGATATGAAAAAGTTTAAAGATTCAGTTAAATTTAGTTTCACTCCGGACTTCCAGTTAGAGATACTCCGGTTCATTTTAAGGGATAAAGAAGGTGGTTTAGTCCTACGTCGGGTTAAATCAAGTTATCTGGTTCTCATAGAACATGCTCTTATATTCGAGGGCATATCAAAGTATTTTAAAAAGCAAGGCAAGATGCCTTCAGAAAATATCCTGAAGCAGGTGATAAAAGAATTGCTAGAATCAAAGGCATACGTCGATTTAGTAACTAAGGATGACTTGCCCAGTATTCAAAAACTGATAAGTAATCTGTATCATATTCCTTTATCTGATTCAGAATATATCAAGGAAAGGATATATCAGTTCTCTACTTACGTTGAAATGAAGAACCTAAATGATTCCTTCGACTTGGATAACTTCGAACAATATGAAGAGTATTCAAGGAAGATTGAAAAGGTATTACAGAAAAGTAAACCTAAGAAAGAGGATGAACCCCTATATATGATACGAGATGTTACAGAAAGACAGTTTAAAAGACAATCTGAACCATCAGTAATACCTTGCCCATATAGGCAATTGAATGACCTTACCAATGCAGGAGGTTATCCAGAGCATTCTGTAAATGTGATATTGGATAAACCCAAAGCAAAGAAGACATTCTTTATGGTAAACCTTGCAAGAGGTTATCTCAGAATGAAGAAGTCAGTATTATATATAGATACAGAAAATGGTCAGGACCAAATCATGGACCGTTTCATTCAATCAAGTATTAATAAAACCAAGAAGGAATTATATTCAGGTGAATATGATAAACTCGAGGCAAAGCATTTAAGAAAGCTTGCAAGGTTCGGAGTTGAGTTGGTAGTTGAAAGGGTTCCTGCCATGATTACAGATGTTACGTATATCAGGGAGAAGATAATTCAATTGCGTAACCAGGGCATAGATATAAGGGTATTAATGGTTGACTATGCAGGTAAGCTTGCATCAATATCTAGAGACAGAGAGGATTTCGAAAGAATATCTAATGTATATGTAGACCTGCAAAACTTAGCAGAAGAATTACACCTGGATATTATATGGACTGCTCACCATATTACTCGTGAAGGTAAGAAGCATAGACTTACCCGATATGATGAAAATGATATCTCTGGGTCAATTGCCATTGTACGTAATGCCCAAGTTATCATGGGTCTTAACTCTACCGAACAAGAAGAGAAGGATAATATTCTTCGAGCTGAGATAGTAGTACAGAGAGATGGTCTTCCTTCCGGTAGAGCTTTATTTAAATGTGATGTTGAAAGACAAAGATGTACAGAATTTACAAGAGAACAACGTAAACAATATGATGAGGTATATGGTAAAAAATTGGATGAACAATTTAAGAAGAGCACTAATCCAGATGCGGATTCTAAGAAAAGGGAAAGGACTACTGGAGACATTTAAATGTAAGCTTGGATATCATGAATGGGTAGCTGTTCATTGGTCTGAGTTTAAACAGAGACCTCGTAGGGCAATCTTTTCTAAGAAAGGTGGGAGAAGAAAAGCCCAGTATTATGAGAAACGATATGTAAAATATTACTGTATGAGATGTGGGAAGAAAAGATATGAAAACAAAGAAAATAGAAATAGTAAAAGATAGAGGGTCTGATGGGGTAGTTTTAGAAATATCCCATAATGGTTGGCAAACCACTTGTATCAACAATTTAGATTTAGAGGATTTAAAGAAACTTCGAAGAGTAATTAAGAAAGCTATAAGAGAGTATGAAAATAATAGTAACAAAAGATGGTAAGGTATTTAAAGATAATACCTTATTAAAGCCCAGATTATTTAAAGGGTATTTAAGGGTCAAGATAAATGGCTCAACTCATTTAGTTCATAGGTTGGTAGCATTAACCTATATCCCCAATCCCGAAAATAAACCTTGTGTATGTCATAAGGATAACAATAGGACTAATAATCGGGTAGAGAATTTATATTGGGGAACTTATAAAGAAAATACTCAACAATGTATTCAAGATGGTAGGTTTAAACCAGGAGGTAGAGACATACTAGACGAATTTAGTATTAATTGTTTACTTTATGAATACAATCTTGGTAAACCCCGGTCAATCCTTAAAAAGAAATTTGGGGTTTCCGATTCATCTATAACTCGTATTATAAATACTCATGGTAAGCCAAGATTTGGAAACTATAAATTTAAGGATATTTACCCGTCTGTAATCAAAGACTATCAGAATGGTATGAAAGTTAAAGATATATGTGATAAGTATTCTATTGGACATACTACCCTAAACAATTATTTACGTAGATTTAATATACCGAGGCATACATGAAAATCACTAATAAATTTAAAGCCCAGTTATATAATTATTTTATTTCTAGACTGGGGGGTTATAGATATAGAAGGGGCTGGATGCGTATACCAACTTGCCCATATTGCGGGAGAGAACATAAGTTGGGAGTTAACCTTTCTATGTATAGAACTAACTGTTTTAGATGTAATGCCCATCCTTCTCCTGCTCAACTAATAATGGACATAGAAGGATTTACTGAGTACCATGAACTAATTAATTTTTTGAACAATGGCCAATTTGATGAACTTCAATTTAAGGAAGAGAAAATCGAGCTTGCCGAAAGTAAGCCAGTATATCTCCCTGAAGGATTTAGAAATATTTCGCTCGGAGACAGCCAACTTGCAAAAAGCATTCGGGGATATATCAAGAAACGCGGATTTAGCCTCGAGAAGTTTTCAAGATACGGTATCGGCTATGGAACAAGCGGCTCAACATATGGGTACCTTATCATCCCGTTTTATTATCGAGGACAACTTAGGTATTACAATGCTCGAAATGTTATCGGCAAAGGGCCCAGATATAATAACCCAGACAAAGACATCACCGGTTTGGGAAAACAATTTATCATCTTTAATCATGATGCGTTGGAGATGTATCGGTCGGTATTCATTTGCGAAGGGGCACTTAATGCTCTCACAATTGGGGATAGAGCAATTGCCACAATGGGCAAAGCTATTAGTCAGTACCAAGTCAATGAACTACTTAAATCCCAGTGCCAAAGATATATTATCCTTTTAGACCCCGATGCCAGGTCTTATGCTGTTAATCTCGCACTTAAATTAGTAGCTTATAAAAAAGTCAAGGTAGTATTTCTTCCAGAGGGTTTTGATGTAAATGATTTGGGAAAGAAACAAACACTTAAGCTAGTATATCAAACAAGGTATCAAAGTTATCAAGAACTGATTCAAATCAGAAACTCTTTGGAGTAAGGATTTCCTATTATATTATAAAATAATATATTTATGCGTGAACCATCTATCCATATAACTAAGTCTCAGTTTGAGGAAATATTAAATACCTTAGAGGTAGACAATTTCCCAGTTGAGGCTTTTTTTGTTATTGCTCGAAAGGAGGCAATAAATCATAGAGCAGTCTTAGTTTCTAACAATAAGAATACTAAGAAAGTTTCTAACATTTTACTAGCATCTAAGGGGGATGCTGCCCTTGTTGCCGATATTTTATATGCAACTCGTATAAAGTTAAAGCATAGAGGGGTTCGTAAAATAAACGAAAGTAATTCTCGAGAATGGGCAAATTGTAAAAAGCTTGCAGAAGTATGTAATACCTTTTGTGAAGATTTTAAATTTGATACCCGGGAAGGTTTTATTAAATACATTGAGACTGGGTTAAAGAGAATGACTGATTATCGTAATGTTATGCAAAGGTTATTATCCATGCAGGAGAACATTACTAATCAGGTAGAGGCCGAATTAGAACTCAAGGGGGATAAGGACCCAGGCTTTACCAAAGACATCCATGATGAATTCATAAAAAGAGTTGCTAGTGTTACTGGTATTTATGAATCTTATGAACATCAGCCAGAGAAATATGTTCACTTTCTTAGGATTCATAATCTAATGGATGAAAAGGATTGGAATGTATTTCAATTTTTGGATGCCCAGTTCGAAGCTCTTGCTTGGTGTAATGGATTACCAGAACCAAGTCAGATGTATAATGATAAGGCTATCGAAAGATATAATAAATACTTATATAAAAATAAAGATAAACGAACCTTAGACGAGCCTCAAGTAGAGGGGAGTCTTTGGGATAAAATAAGAAAATGATATGAAAGGTTTACAATTTTTCGGAAACAGAGTAGAGGATGCAGCTAATGCTTTTATAGATGTCCTCAAGTATTCAGACCAATCCGTGGATTATCCAGATTTTAAGGATATCGAACCATGGCCTGATGAGATAATTAATATGTTCTATGTGATTTGGAAGAATGCCAAGTTCTCAGAACTAAGTGCAATTATTATGTATACCCAACAGTCTTCTAGATTCGAGGAGGTATCAGAATTGATGTTGGGTATTGGTTTGGTAGAGATGAGACACCTTGATAAGATATCGGACTTTTTACAAAAGGCAGATCCCTATGAGGATTACTCTACCATGAATATTAATCCTACGATTGAGATTGGTTCTACTTGGGAACAAGCTTTAAAGATTGCTTTGAATTCCGAGATAGAAACTATTGGTCACTACAAGAAAATTCAAAGAGCAATTGCTCAATACGAAGAACGCCCAGATTACGATGACGTGAATTATTTCCTTGAGAAATTGATTGCGGATGAGGAACATCATATCAAACTTCTTAAGGAAGCAATGGGCATGGATAAAGCCACTAAGGGTGTAACGGTAATTATCAAATGAGTAAGATAATTATTCAGAATGGGAATATGTGCGAACTTGACTTACCTCTTAAGTTCGCACAGAAACTTTATAATGAGTTTGCCATTCGACATCCGAATGCTTTCTACTTACGTACAAGGCAAAGAGGTATGCAGAATTGGGACGGTAAGATTCATTACATCACCAAGACTGGGCAATTTAAAATAGGTTTACTTCCCAAAGTATACGATATGTGTATTGAGATGGGGATTAAACCTAAAGTTGTAGATATGAGACAACCTTTACCTAAAGTCAGTAAAGTAGTTACGAATATAGGCAAATATAAATTAAGACCAGAGCAAGAGAAAGCTGTTAAGGCAGTTATCAATAATAAGATAGGGAATACACCTTTTCATATTGGCGTATTAGATTACACTGTTAATGCCGGTAAAACTCTTATCATGTCGTCTTTATATTTAACCTATAAGAAGCAGTTAAAGACTTTGCTAATAACTAATGACTCAGATTGGTTAAATCAAGCTAGAGAAGAATTTAAGCAATATCTTCCGGGAGAAGATATCACTTTTGTTCAAGGCAAGGTTTTAAACTGGAGTAACTTTACTATAGGTATGGTTCAATCCATCTCAAGGAATATGAGGTTCTATCAAAAGGAATTATCTCAAATAGATATGGTACTTGTGGATGAGGCTGACCAAGGAGGTAGTAAGCAATATCAGAATGTAATCACTCGGTTATTTAATACCAGAATTCGTATAGGATTATCTGGTACCATTTATATGAGCAAGCTTGCTAAGGATAAAGTTAAGAATATGAACCTACGTTGTTTCTTTGGTAATG
>OLRV01000051.1_pt1 | contig 96263 bp, 91 predicted proteins | sample 1672421 | NCBI WGS metagenome assembly OLRV01 (sample SAMEA3136684, study PRJEB25190) | human gut metagenome | biome: human gut; feature: human-associated habitat; material: faeces | place: Austria | collected 2013
GCGGGGACGCGCTGCCGGTAGAACAGGCGCTTTGCGCCGCATGTGAAATACCCCCCGGCTACGCCGGGGGATATTTATTGTTGCGTGCGTTCTGTTCCGGCTCCATGCGCCGTCCCGGGCATCCTCCGCGGGAGGGCCGATTTTGCTATAATGAAGAAAATACTTGGAAATTTCCGAGAGGAGGCCATGAAGATGGAAGAGAAGGAAGGGCTGGCGGCGCTGCCGAAGGAGGCGCTCATCGAGCTCCTCGGGATCTACGCGAAGGACTGGCTCGCCATGGACGGCGTGTGGTTCCAGGCGGTGGAGCGGGCCTGGGGCATGGAGGCGGCCATGCGGTGCGATGTGGAGATCTGGGAGCGCTTTACCGCGATCGAGGCGGGAAAGATCAAAAAATTCCTCGGTCTCTCCGAGCGGCCCGGCCTGGATGGGCTGGAGAAGGCGCTCCGCTTCCGGCTGTACGCGCGGATCAACCGCGACGAGATCCGCCGCGAGGGAGACACCCTGATCTACCGGACGCTCACGTGCCGGGTGCAGCACGCCCGGAAGGCGAAGGGACTGCCGTACCATCCGTGCAAGGCGGTGGGGCTCGTGGAGTACGGCGGCTTCGCTCGGGCCATCGATCCGCGCATCCGCTGCGAGTGCCTCTCGTGTTATCCCGATGTGACCGATGAGAGCTGCGCCTGCGCGTGGCGCTTCACACTGGAGGAGGTATGATTTTCGCGGAGATATTGCCTCTATCATACGGATTTCACATGAGTTTTAAGAATCGATGACGATGCGTTATAATAGAAAAAGTAATTCTATGACAAAATAGCGGGACTCGAGGGAAGCGATGTTTCTTTCATGAGTGTATCCGGAGGGAGGGATGGCATGGATCGGAAGCAGTATGAGATCAGCATACGCCGGGAGGTGATGCTGGAGATGTACGCGGGTGTCCTGGTCCGTTTCCTCGATTATTTTAAAAAGGAACATATCGATCCGGAGACGGCGATCGGCGATTCCGATGTGTACTTGTTTTTGCAGGCTGTGGACGTGTGCCGCAGTCTGTCGGATATGTCATCGGAGGAGGAGCTCATCGCCGCGGAAGGACAGCTCCGCATTTTCCGGCGCGTGGCGAACCGCCTGAACGGGTATCCCGCCGACGCGCCGCTGTGAGACGAAAAAAACGCTGAACCTTTGTAAAAAGGCCAGCGTTTTTTTTATGTTCATTTTCCCGCGAGGAAATCCAGGGCGAACTGCGCGTACAGCGCGGCTCCCGCGGGGAGGGCGTCTTCGTCCACGTCGAAGGTGACGGAGTGGTGCGGCGAGACGAGTCCTTTCGCTTCGTTCCGGCAGCCCAGGTAGGCATAGAGGCCGGGCGTCTTTTCCAGATAGACGGAGAAGTCTTCCGCGCCCATCTGCCGCTCCATGGGGGCGAGGGCGTTTTCGCCGAGGATCTTTCTCGCCGCGTTCCGGGCGGTCTCATTGAGGGCATGGCAGCCGTTGATGAGCGGCGCGGGGCCGAAGAAGTAGGAGCACTCCGCGGTGCAGCCGTAGGCTTCGGCGGTCTTTTCCGCGGTCTTGCGGATGAGCTCCGGCACGGAGCGGCGGAAGTCTTTGTCAAAGGCGCGCACGGTGCCGACGAGCTCTGTCTCCGCGGCGACGATGTTGTCCCGTGTGCCGCCGTTCATCATGCCCGTGGTGAGGACGAAGGTGTTCTGCGGGTCGTTCACGCGGGATACGAGGGACTGGAGCGCCATGACGACTGCCGCGGCGGCGAGGATGCTGTCGTGCCCTTTGTGGGGCTGGCTGCCGTGGGCGGCTTTTCCGTGGATGCGGATGGTGAAGCGGTCGCTGCACGCCATGCGCGGGCCGTCTTCGATATTGACCTTGCCCGTGGGAAGCTGGATCCACACGTGCATGCCGTAGATGGCGTCCACGCCGTCGAGGCATCCTTTTTCCACGTAGTGCCGGGATTCGGTGCCGATCTCTTCGGCCATCTGAAAGATGAATTTCACTGTGCCCGGTATTTCCTCTCTGCGGGCGGCGAGAATCTTCGCCGCGCCGAGGAGCATGGCGGTGTGGCAGTCATGGCCGCAGGCGTGCATGACGCCGGGATTCCGCGAGGCGTAGGGCTTCGTGAGATCCGCTTCCTGTATGGGGAGCGCGTCGATGTCGGCGCGGAGCATGACGGTCTTTCCCGGTCTTCCGCCGCGGAGCGTGCCGACGCATCCGGTGATGTCGTCAAAGGTCCGGACGTCGATGCCCATGCGGCGGAGCTCTTCGGCGATGTGTTTCGTGGTCTCGTATTCTTCCGTGCCCAGTTCGGGATGGGCATGGAACCGGCGGCGTTCGCCGATGATGTAGTCTTTTTCCGCGAGGGCCAGGGCTTTCGTATCCATCAGCGGCCTCCTTTCTGCGCGAGGAAATCGAAGGCGAACTGCGCGTGGAGCGCCGCGCCTTCCCAGAGGATGGCATCGTCCGGGCAGAACCGGTCGGAGTGGAGGGGCCAGTTTTCGCCGGACGCTTCTTTCACGCCCAGATTGCCGAAGACGGCGGGGACTTTTTCCATGAGGAGGGAGAAGTCTTCCGACGCCATGTCCGGCGGCTGGTCGCGGAGGATGTCTTCCCCGAAGAGGGAGACCGCCGCTTCCCGCGCGAGGGCGGTGAGGTCATCGTGATCGTTCGCGGTGACGGGCTCAAAGGAGACGGGGATGAATTCGGCGGAGCACTCGAAGGCGCGGGCCGTCTGTTCCGCGATGCTCCGGAAGAGCTCCGGCGCGCGGCGGCTCATGTCCCGGTCAAAGGAGCGGATGGTGCCTTCCAGCGTGACTTCGTCGCAGATGATGTTGAATTGTTTCCCGCCGCGGACGGACCCGACGGTCATCACGAGGGGATGGAGGGGATCGTTGAAGCGGGAGACGATGGTCTGGAGATTCAGCAGGATGGCGCTCGCAGCGACGATGGCGTCCCTGCCGAGGTGGGGCGTGGAGCCGTGGGCGGATACCCCGCGGACGATGCAGCGGAAATCGGTGCACGACGCGAGGAGCGGCCCCGGGCGGAGGCTGAATTTTCCTTTTTCAATGTCCGCTGACATGTGGAGGCCGAAGGCGGCGTCCGCTCCGGCAAAGCAGTCGTGGTCGAGGTAGTACTGCATGCCGTGGCCTGATTCTTCCGCGGACTGGAAGAGGAGCATCACCCTGCCGGGGAGTTCTTCCCGGTGGGCGGCGATGAGCCGGGCCGCGCCGAGGAGCATGGCGGTGTGGCAGTCATGGCCGCAGGCGTGCATGACGCCGGGATTCTGCGAGGCGAAGGGAGCGCCGCTCTTTTCTTCGAGGGGCAGCGCGTCGATATCCGCCCGGAGGACGACGGCGGGGTCGCCTTCGCTTCCCATGACGGCGATGAGGCCCTGGTAGTCCGGGAAGCGGCGGATCTCGTATCCGAGGGGCGCGAGCTCTTCCGCGATGCGGGCGGTGGTCGCTTTTTCATGGAAAGAGAGCTCGCCGTGTCGGTGGAAATGGCGGCGCATGTCCGACACGTAGGGGGCGAGCGCTTCCGCTTCATTTCTGAAATTCATAAATATTTTCCTTTCTGAACATGGCAATGAGGACGGGGCAGCCGTCCTCAGGGATTTACAGGTGGATGTATCCGCCCGGGCCGAGGGGCAGGTCGAAGACGACCCACAGGGAGAGCATGAGGATCCACGCGACGGCGAAGGATACGGAATAGGGCAGCATATTGGCGACGATGGTGCCGAAGCCCGTGTCTTTTTCGTACATCTTCACATAGCCCAGCACGAGGGGGAAGTAGGTGAAGAGCGGCGAGAGGGGATTCGTGATGGAGTCGCCGATGCGGTAGGCCACCTGGGTGAGCGCCGGGTCGTAGCCGAGGAGCATCATCATGGGCACCATGACCGGCGCGAGGATCGCCCATTTCGCCGACGCCGAGCCGATGAAGATATTCACGATGCACGACACGATGATGAGGCCGATGATGAGCGGGATGCCCGTGAAATTCATGGCCTGGAGGAAGCCCGCGCCCTTGATGGCGAGCACCGCGCCCAGATTGGACCAGGCGAAGTAATTGGTGAACTGGGCGCAGAAGAAGCACAGCACGATGTAGGAGGAAATGTCCTTGAAGGCAAGCGAGATGTCCGCGAAAAGGTCTTTGTCATTTTTGTACTTGCCGATAGCGAAGCCGTAGACGCAGCCCGGCACGAAGAGGACGATCGTCACGAGGAGAATGATGCCCTGCATGAAGGGGGAGCTGTTCGCCATGATGGAGCCGGTCTCCGGGTCGCCCAGCACGGGATGGTCGCCGATGCAGAGGAGGGCGATCACGGCGAGGGTGATGAAAATGGAGAAGATCGCCAGATTGACGGCCCGCTTTTTCTGGGGCGTGATTTGCGTGATCTCTTCATCGAGCTCGTACTTGGAGAGGTCCTGTCCGGCGAAGCGGGGCGCCATGATCTTTTCCGTCACGTAGGTGCCGATCGCCGCGAGGAGGAAGCAGGAAACAAAGAGGAAGTAGTAATTGATCGCCGGGGAAGCGGTGTAGTCCGGATCGATCATGCGGGCCGCCGCTTCCGTAAATCCGTAGGCGAGGGAATCCGTCATGCCGAGCATGATATTGGCGGAGAAGCCCGCCGCCACGCTGGCGAAGGCGCAGAAGATGCCCAGCAGGGGATGGCGTCCCATGCTGAGGAAGATGACGCCCGCCACGGGAGGCAGCACGACGAAGGCCGCGTCGCCGGCCACATTGCCGTTGATGCCGATGAAGATGATGACGAAGGTCACGAAGGCTTTCGACGCGCCGCCGAGCATTTTCTGCATGAACGCGGCGAGGAATCCGCTCTTTTCCGCGCAGCCCGCGCCGATGACGCAGACCAGCACCATGGCGAGAGGCGCGAAGGTGGAGAAATTCGATACGGCCTTGCTCCACATCTGACGGAATCCGTCGAGGGAGAAGAGATTGATGACCTTGATCACTTTGTGCGTGCCCGGATGGACGGCTTCCACGCCCATCGCGCCGAAGAGGGCCGACGCGAGCACGGTGAGGAGCGCGAGCAGGATAAAGAGGGAAACGGGGTCGGGCAGCTTGTTTCCCACGACTTCGACCGTATTCAGAAAACGGTCCATGAGTGATTTTTTGCCGGATGACGGCATATGTGCACCTTCCTTCTTCTGGGAAAGATCCCCTAAAAAAAGCGAAAAATCCCGGAGCGCCGCCTCCGGATCTTCCGCCTTTGGATACTTATTCATTTAAAAAATGATAAAAGATTTCTTCATCAAAGTCAAGAAATAAAGAACAAAGAAAAAAGACAATAAAAAACAGGGCTCCTGAGAGCCCATGTTTTCCGGGAAGAATCATTCCTTGTCTTCTTCCATTTTTTCCTTGTACGCTTCTTTTTCAGCTTCTCTTTCAGCTTCAGCAGCTTCTTTTGCTTTTTCAGCGGCTTCAGCAGCGATGGCAGCCTGCACACGCGCGTTCAGACGGGATTTCTTGCGGGCAGCAGTGTTCTTGTGCAGTACGCCTTTGGAAGCGGCGCTGTCGATCACACTGACGGCAGCCCGAAGAGCCTCCTCCTTATTTTCGGAGTTTGCAGCTGCGACAGCTTTCTTCACAGCGGTATGGATCTGAGATTTGATGGCAGCGTTGGCAGCGTGCTTAGCTGCATCTTTCTTCATGGTCTTCAAATTGGATTTGATTTGCGGCATGGTTTCACCTCCCGTCTTTCGTCATTCATACTTCGCTATTCTATCATGATTTCCCGCTTCTGGCAAGAAAGGGGGAGAGATTTTTTTGACCCCGCGCGGGCCGCGGCGCGCCTTGCCTTTTGACTGCGCCGCAGGGTAAGATAGAAATAAATGAAAAGTGGTAAAAGTAAAAAGGGCGGTCATTTTCCGCCTTTTATCGAGGAGGCGTCATGTACACAGGAATCGATCTGGTCAAAGTGGAGCGGTGGGAACGGCTGCTCACGAAATTTCCGGAGCGGGGCGGAAAGATCTTCACGGAAGAGGAGATCGCCCACTGCGAGGCGAAGAAGGCTCACAAGTGGGAATCCTACGCCGCGCTCTGGGCAGTGCGGGAAGCGGCGGGAAAGGCGCTGGGCATCGGCATCTTCGGTTCGGCCTGGCGGGACGCCCACGTGACGTGGTCAAAGTGGGGCGCGCCGGAGCTCCATCTGGAAGGGACTTTTGCGAAGCGCGCGGTGGAGCTTGGCGTGACGGAGACGGCGGTGTCCATTTCCCACGAGGCGGGCATGGCCGCGGCGGTGGTGGTGATGCAGGGAGGCAGACATCATGATACTGACAACGACGGAGGAATCACGGGCGCTTGACCGGACCGCGATGGAGGAATACGGGCTGCCGGAAGCGGTGCTCATGGAGAACGCCGGGCGGGCCGTGGTGGAGCTCGCCGGGAAGCGGCTCCGGTGGGACGGCGCGGCGGCGGTGATCTTGTGCGGCACGGGAAATAACGGCGGCGACGGTTTTGTGGCGGCGCGGTATGCCGCGGAGGCCGGGGCGGATGTGACGGTGCTCCTCACAGGCGACCCGTCGCATATGGGCGCGGCATCCCGCATGTACCGGCGGGCTGCGGAGGCGGCGGGCATTCCTGTCGTGGAGACCGCGTCCGCGGCGGAAGCGGCGCCGTACCTGGCGGGGGCGGACATCATCGTGGACGCGCTCATCGGGACGGGTCTCTCGAAGGCGGTGGCCGGAGAGAAAGCGGCCCTCATCGGGATGGTCAATGATTCCCCGGCGGCGGTGATCTCCGCGGATGTGCCAAGCGGCATGATGAGCGACACCGGCCGGGCGGCGGGCGCGGTCGTGCGGGCGGATATGACCGTGGCTCTCGGCTCGGTGAAGCGGGGCCATGTGCTGTATCCCGGCTCGGAGTACTGCGGAGAGGTGATGCTCTCGTCTATCGGCATTCCCGAAGCGGCGCGGTCGGGGTACCCGGTGCGTCTCACGGAAGCGGCGGATGTGCGGGAGAGGCTCCCCGTGAGGACGCGGATCTCCCACAAGGGAAAGAACGGCTTCACGGGCATTTTCGCCGGTTCGGCGGGCATGGAAGGCGCGGCGCTCCTGGCGGCGCAGGGCGCTCTCCGCGCGGGCGCGGGGAAAGTGGCGCTCCAGACGGTGAGCGAAGCGGCGCGGACGCTGGCGTGCCGTGTGCCGGAGGTGATGGTGCATGCCCTCGCCGAAGGGACGCGGTTCACGGAAGCCATGGCGGAGAAGGCTCTTGCCGAGGCGGCGCAGTACGACGTGACGGCCCTGGGGTGCGGCTTCGGTCGGAGCGAAGAGACGCAGCGCTTCACGGAAAAGCTGCTCCAGAGCCTCACGGGCACGGTCGTGGCCGACGCGGACGCCCTCTTCGCTATGGCGGAGCGGCGCATCCTTCCGGAAGACTGCCCGGGCTGCCTCATCCTGACGCCCCATGTGGGCGAATTTGCCCGAATGACCGGCCTGTCGCCGGCGGAGATCGAGGCGCGGCGCATCGACTGCGCCAGGGAATACGCGTCGGCGCACCGGGCGGTGCTGGTGCTGAAAGGCGCGCCCACGGTGACGGCCCTTCCCGACGGGACGGCATGGGTGAATCCCACGGGAAATCCCGGCATGGCTTCCGGCGGCATGGGGGACACGCTCACCGGCGTGATCGCGTCTCTTGCGGGGCAGGGCATGTCTCCCGGCGACGCGGCGGCGTGCGGCGTCTACCTTCACGGCCTCGCCGGAGACATTGCGGCGGAAGAGACGCCGGTGGGATTCACGGCGTCTGACGCGGCGGCGGCGCTCCCTGCCGCCAGGGCCCGTGTGACGGCGCAGGAAGGATGAAGGGATGATGAAGAAACTGTTTCAATGGCTCGCCGCTCTCTTCCTCGCGGCGGCGCTGGCGCTCACCGCATCGGGCTGCGGCGGCAAAAAACAGGAGGCTCTCCCCGCGGGCTCCGCGCTCACGGTGCGCATTCTCGATATCGGACAGGGCGACGCCATGCTCCTTTCGAAGGACGGGGAGTGGGCGCTCATCGATTCGGGCGATGTGGATCACCGGCCGGACATGAAAAAGTATCTGCAAGACTACGGCGTGAAGAAACTTTCGAAAGTCATCATCACCCACCCCCACGCGGATCACGTGGGCGGCATGTACGCCGTTTTCCAGGCGGCGGAGATCGGAGAGATCTGGGACAGCGCCGTACCGGCGGCGACGAATACGTACCGCACCTATCTGAAGCAGATCAAGGCGCGGAACATCCCTTTCCATAAGGCGGAAGCAGGGGACGTGATCCATCTCTTCAAAGATGTGGAGTTCCGTGTGGCCGGGCCGGTGAAGCGCATCACGGAAGGGAAGAAGAAGACCCCGGACCTGAATAACAATTCCATCGTGGGGCGGCTCACGTACGGCGGATTCTCCATGCTCTTCACGGGCGACGCGGAGAAGGCGGAGGAGCGGACGATCCTCGAGAGCGGCGCGGAGCTTCGAAGCGACGTGCTCAAAGCGGGGCACCACGGCAGCCGGACGAGCACGTCGAAAGAATTTCTCCGGGCGGTGTCGCCGAAAGCCGCCGTCATTTCCGCCGGGGCGGGCAACAGCTACGGCCTGCCCCACAAAGAGACGCTGACGGCGCTGGAAAAAGCGGGCGTTTCCGTCTACCGGACAGACCGGGACGGCACGGTGACGATCACCTCCGACGGCAGTGAGTCATTTACGATAAAGAAGGAAAAATAAATGGAGATCAAGGCATTCCTCGACAGGATAGAAGGGGATAAAGCGGTCCTGCAGGACGGAGAGGAACGGGAAGCTGTCCTCCCCGCGGCGTGGATCCCCGGCGCTCATGAAGGGCAGGCGGTGACTCTCCGCATCGAAGACGATCCGGCGCGGGAGACGGCGGCGCGGGATGAGGCGGAAGCGCTTCTCGCCGATCTGCTGGGCGGCAAAAAATAGGAAAAAAAAAGAGACCGGGATGGTCTCTTTTTTGATGGCGCTTTTACAGGAAATAGGGATTGGCGGCGGGCTTCTGCGCGCGGAACGCTTCGTAGAGCCCTTCCATGCCCTTCGCCAGGGTGGCCCGGGGACAGGCGATATTGAGGCGCACGTAGCCGTTTCCTTCCGAGCCGAAGCCCGTGCCCATATCGGCCCAGAGATGGGCGTCTTCGAGGAGCTTTTTCTCCAGCGCCGCCGCGGTCAGGCCGTAGTAGCGGAAGTCCAGCCACAGCAGGTATGTGCCTTCCGGCTCGACCAGCTTGATATGGGGGAGCTTTGCGCTGAGAAAGCTGCGGACGTAGTCCAGATTGCCCAGCAGATACGCTTTCAGCTCATCCAGCCAGGCTTGTCCGCCGCTGTAGGCCGCCTCTCCGGCGATGAGGCCCATCAGATTCGGATGAGTGTACCCGCAGGCGGTAAATTCTTTCAGGAAGGCTTCGCGCAGCGCCGGATTGGGGATCCAGATATTGGAATCCTGGAGCCCGGCGATATTGAAGGTCTTTGTGGGCGCCGTGCAGATGACGGCGTTCATGGCGTCTTCTTCGCCGAGCGTGCCGAAGGCGGTGTGGGCGTAGCCGGGATAGGTGAAATCACAGTGGATCTCATCGACGATGATGTGCACATTGTGGCGGCGGCAGATCGCGCTGTACTGGGCGAGCTCTTCCCGCGTCCACACGCGGCCCGTCGGATTCTGGGGCGAGCAGAGGATGCTCAGGGAGACATTGTTCTCCACGATCTTCCGCTCGATGTCGTCGAGGTCGTTCATGCTGTATTTCTTGCCCCGGCGGATGAGGGGGCTCTTGACGAGGCGGCGTCCGTTATTGCGGATGACCGCTTCGAACCAGTGATAGACCGGCGGCTGGATCAGGATGGCGTCATCAGGCTTCGTGAGGGCCCGCACGGCCATATTGAGGGCCGGTACGATGCCCGGCGTCTTGATGAGCCATTCTTTTTTCACGTCCCACCCGAAATGGGTGAGGAACCACTGATGGACCGCCCGGAAATAATCGTCTGTCATATCGGAATAGCCCATGATGCCGTGATCGAGGCGTCTGCGGAGCGCGTCCGTCACGCACGGCGCGGTCTTGAAGTCCATGTCGGCGATCCAGAAAGGGATGGCGTCCCGCGGGCGTCCTTTCGCGTCGGCGAAGTCGTACTTCAGGGACATGGTGTGTTTCCGGTCGATGACCGTATCGAAATCAAACATGACAGTCCTCCTTTCGCGCTGCTTCCGCGCGGGCGCTCTGTCATTCGGGGAATCGGAAATTTCTGCCCGGCTCTGTTCCGCACAAAAAATAAAAGCGCTGTCCCGGCTCCGCCGCATCAGCACAGGAAAATGATTCTTTATTTGTATAGTTTATCGTGAAAAAGAACGGGTTTCAACAGACATGGAAATCTTTTTGACAACTGTAAAGACAATAGAGTTAAAAATTTTTTTATACAGAGTAATAGATAAAATAAAAATCGAACGGAGAGAAAAATTTTTCAGGGGCCGGGATTTTCGGCGGGGCGACGGGCCGCCATGATATAATAGGAAAAATCAAAAAAGGAGATGATCGGTATGAATGAAAAATACACGGCCCATTTGCAGGAGATCGTCCGCATCCCGTCCGTTTCTACGGAAAATGACGCGCGTACGGACTGGACGCAGATCGAGGCCATTCACGCGTTTCTGGAGAAGGCCTATCCGCTGATCCACAGCCGCATGGAAAAGACTGTCCTCGGCCACGGCAGCCTGCTGTACCGCTGGAAGAGCGGCGGGAAGAAGCTTCCCGTGCTGCTCATGGCGCATCAGGACGTGGTGCCTCCGGGAAATCTCGACCAGTGGACGGCCGATCCCTTCGGCGGAGAGCTGCGGGACGGCTGTGTATGGGGCCGGGGCAGCAACGACTGCAAGTCCCTTCTCATCGCGGAATGCGAGGCGGTGGAAGAACTGCTCGCGGAGGGCTTCGAGCCGGATTTTGATATCTACCTGTCTTTCGGACACAATGAGGAAGTGCAGGCCGATGATGCGGTGAAAGGTTCGATCCTCGCCGGAAAATATCTGGAGGAAGCGGGCGTGCACATCGGCTGCATCTTCGACGAAGGGGGCTATGTGAAGCGCGGCGCGGAATGGGGCGAAGCGCTGGATACGGCGCTGGTGAGCCTCGGTGAGAAATCGCCCAATGATTTCGTCCTCTATAAAGACGGCCCCGGCGGGCACGCCAGCAAGCCCGGCCGCGGCACGGTGCTGGGCGACGTGGCCCGCGCCATGGCGGCGGTGGAGGCGCATCCCATGCCGTACCGTCTGACGGCGCTCGCCAAAGCGCAGCTCCAGGCGCTCGCTCCGCTCCAGACCGGCGCGAAGAAGGAGATCTACGCCGATCCGGAAGGCCGGTGGGACGAGCTCTGTGCGCTCGCCAGGGATGACCGGGAGCTGGACGCCATCCTCCATACGACGCTCGCCGTGACGAAGGCCTCCGGCAGTCCCCAGACGAATGTGCTTCCCGCCCACGCGGAGTGCACCATGAGCGTCCGCATCCTCCAGGGCGACACGGTGGAATCGGTGAAGAAATATCTGGAGAGCATCATGCCCGACGGCGTGAAAGTGAAAGTGACCTTCGGCGAAGACCCGCATCCGGAAGGCTCTGTGGAGAGCGAAGAATACCGGCTTCTCGAATCTGTCGTGAAGGAAGTTTACGGGAAAGACACGGCGGTGGTTCCCATGGTCATGACCGGCGCGACGGATTCCCGCAATTATTCCGCCGTGTGCGGCAATATTTTCCGTTTCAGCGGACGCATCCTCACGAAGGAATGGGGCGAAGCGCACCAGATCGATGAAAAAGTGCCGGCCGATGTGATCGAACCGGCGGTGCGGTTTTTCAAAACGTTCCTCCGGGCGTACGGAGAAAAGAAATAACGCTCCTGCGGAAGGGCGGCTCGATGGGGCCGCTCTTTTTGTGTGGCGCGGGAAAATCTCTTTTGCTAAAATAGGAGGAAATTTGTGCATACGGAGGAATTTATGGAAAAACCGATGATCGGCGGCGTGCGCCTCGGCGGATGGTGCGCGCTCGCGCCGATGGCCGGCGTCAGCGACCTGGCGTACCGCGTCATTGCCCGCCGCATGGGAGCGGCGCTCGTTACGACGGAGATGGTGAGCTCCCGCGGGCTCCATCACAAAAATGAAAAGACCTGGGAGATGATGAAGATCGACCCGGCGGAACATCCGCTGGCTCTGCAGCTCTTCGGGAATGACCCGGATATCATGGCGGAAGCGGCGCAGGCCGCGGAAAAAGCCGGGGCGGACATCGTGGATGTCAATATGGGTTGCCCCATGCTGAAAGTGGTGAAAAACGGCGACGGATCGGCGCTTATGAAAGACATTCCCCTGGCGGAGCGCATCATCCGCGCCATGACGCGGGCAGTGTCCATCCCGGTGACGGTGAAAATGCGCATCGGCTGGAACAGAGAGTCGCTCTGCGCGCCGGAGCTGGCGCAGGCCGCCGAGGAAGCGGGCGCGGCGGCGGTCACCGTCCACGGGCGGACGAGGGAAGAATTTTACAGCGGGAAGGCGGACTGGCGGGAGATCCGCCGCGTGCGGGACGCCGTCCGCATCCCCGTGTGGGGCAACGGCGACGTGACGGACGGGCCGTCGGCGAAAGCGCTCCTCGAGGAGACGGGCTGCTGCGGCGTCGCCGTGGGCCGGGCCGCGTGGGGGAATCCGTGGATCTTCCGGGAGATCAACGCCTATCTCGAACGGGGCGAGACCGTGCCGCCGCCCACGAGGGAAGAACGCCTCGCCATGGCGGAAGAGCACCTGAAAGCGCTCGTCCGGGAAAAGGGGGAATACATCGCCGTGCGGGAAATGCGGGCCCACGCGAGCCATTATTTCCACGGCCTGCCGAGGGCGACGGCCCTCCGCCGGGAGATCATGCGGGCCGAATCGGAAGCGGCTTTTCTCGCGCTTCTCCGGGCCTATCGGGAAGAGACGGGGCCGCTCTTTCATGAATGATTAGAAAAAAATCGGATGTTTGTGAAATTTCATGATTCCTTCATTAAAAACCAATATTTCCGCGGAAAAGGGGGCCCCGGCAGGGCCCTTTTGGTTGACAAGGATATGGGCAGACTTTACAATAAACTTGGTAGTCAATACATGTAACTTTTGAAATAAATCAAGCCTGTGCCTTTGGAAATCGCGCCGGCTTTTCTTATTTCAAAAGGAACGGACCGGCGGAGGCCGTCCGAAGAAAGGGGACATGATGTTAGAAAAACTTTTTGCGCTTTCCGAAAGGAAGACGACGGTACGCACGGAGATCATGGCGGGGATCACCACGTTCATCACCATGGCGTACATTCTTTTTGTCGCGCCCGGCGTGCTTTCCGCGGCGGGAATGGACCCGAACGCGGTCTTCATCGCGACCTGCCTCGGCGGCGGCCTCGTGACGATCGCCATGGGCGTATTTGTCAATTATCCGATTTGTCTGGCTCCGGGCGTGGGGCTGCTGGCATTCTATGCCTTTACCGTGTGTATCGGCATGCAGGTGCCGTGGCAGACCGCGCTGGGGGCTGTTTTTATTTCCGGCATCGTGTTCTTCCTGCTCACGGTGACGCACATCCGGCAGATGATCATTGAAGGGATACCGAATTCCCTGAAATCGGCCATCACCGTCGGCATCGGCCTCTTCATCTGCATCATCGGCCTCAAAATGAGCGGTCTCATGGCGGTCAATCTGGCGCTGGCCCCTGACGTGCTCCAGGCGGTGGTCTCCGCGGGCGGCCACTACACCACCGGCGCGAATGATACGGTCTTCGCCCTCGGCAGCATGACCGACGGCGCGCACCTGGTGACGATCTTCGGCCTTTTCTTCACGGCCATCCTCATGAGCCGCAATGTGCCCGGGGCCATCCTCATCGGCATCTTCGTGACGACTTTCGTCTCCTACGCGGCGGGCGTTTCCCATCTGCCGGAAAATTTCACGCCTTTTATGCTGCCTGATTTTTCCAACAACAATTTCCTTCAGCTCGATATCATGAGCGCTCTCAATATGGGCATCGTGACGATCGTCTTTACCTTTACCTTTGTAGAGCTCTTTGACTCCATGGGCACCATGGTGGGCGCGGCGACGAAAGCGGGCCTCGTCAATCCGAAGACCGGCGATTTCCCCGGTATGGGCAAGGCGCTCTTCTGCGACGCCTGCGGCGTATCCTTCGGCTCGCTCCTCGGCTCTTCCACCATCACGGCATTCGTCGAATCCGTGGCGGGCGTCGGCGCGGGCGGCCGCACGGGGCTCACCGCCGTGACCTGCGGCGTGTGCTTCCTGGCGTCTCTCCTGCTGGCTCCGATCGTAGGCCTCATTCCGAGCTCTGCGACGGCGCAGGTGCTCATCCTCGTGGGCGCGCTCATGCTGGAAGGCGTAAAAGATATCGATTTCACTGATTTTACGGAAGTTTTTCCGGCATTCCTGACGATCGTTCTCATGCCGTTCACCTACAGCATCGCAAACGGCATCTGCGGCGGCTTCGTGGCGTACGCGCTGATGAAGCTCGTCGCCGGAAGAGGCAGGGATGTCCATCCCATCGTCTACATCCTGGCGGTGCTCATCATGATCCGTTTTGTGTTCCTGGGTGAATAAAAGGAGGAAAACCATGCACGCAGCAATTGTTATGGGCAGTGATTCCGATCTGCCGGTCATGAAGAAAGCTTTTGAGATCCTCGATGAATTCGGCGTGTCCTATGACGTCGCCCTCGCTTCCGCGCACCGCACGCCGCAGAAGCTGGCTGATTTCGTCGCGGCGGAAGAAGAAAAAGGCGCAGCCTGCTACATCGCCGGCGCGGGCATGGCGGCGGCGCTTCCCGGCGTCGTAGCGAGCCTCACGGCAAAGCCGGTCATCGGCATTCCGCTTTCCGGCGCGAAGCTGGACGGGCTGGACGCGCTCCTCTCCATCGTGCAGATGCCTTCCGGCATGCCTGTCGCGACGGTCGCTGTGGACGGCGCGAAGAACGGGGCGCTCCTGGCGGTGCAGATCGGCGCGGTATCCGATCCGGCGCTGGCTGAAAAATACAAAGCCTATCGGGAAGATATGGCGAAGCAGATCTACGAAAAAGACGCGAAGCTCCAGAAAGAGCTGGGCAGATGATCCCCGCCTTTTGCAATAGTTTTTCATTTTCTGTTTGTGTGGCCGAAAGGCAGAAGGAGAAATCATGAAAGAATACAAACCGTTTAAATCCGGCAAAGTGCGCGAACTCTACGATCTGGGCGACAGCCTCGTCATGGTGTGCACCGACCGCATTTCCGCATTTGACAACATCCTGAAAGAACCGATTCCGAAGAAAGGGGAAGTCCTGAACCGCATGTCTGAATTCTGGTTCGATTTCACGAAGGACATCGTGCCGAACCACATGATCTCCATCGACACGAAAGACATGCCGGAATTTTTCCAGACCCCGGAATTTGAAGGGCGCAGCATGAAGACGAAGAAGCTGGACATGATCCCCGTGGAATGCATCGTTCGCGGCTACATCACCGGCAGCGGCTGGGAAGGCTACCAGAAAGACGGCAAAGTCTGCGGCATCGCTCTCCCGGAAGGGCTGAAAGAATGCCAGAAGCTCCCCGAGCCGATCTTCACGCCCAGCACGAAAGCGCCGGTGGGCGAGCATGACATGAACATTTCCATGGAAGAAGGCGTGGAATGGGTAGAGAAGTACTTCCCCGGCAAGGGCAGAGAATACATGGAAAAGCTGGCGGAACTGACGCTGGCTCTCTACAATAAGTGCGCCGCTTACGCGCTGGAGAAGGGCATCATCATCGCTGATACGAAATTTGAATTCGGTCTGAATGAAGCGGGCGAGATCGTCCTGGGCGATGAAATGCTCACGCCCGATAATTCCCGCTTCTGGCCGCTGGAAGGCTATGAAGCCGGCAAGAGCCAGCCGTCCTACGACAAGCAGTTCGTCCGCGACTACCTCACGGAACATCCCGGCGACAGCCTCCCGCAGGAGATCATCGACAAGACGATCGCGAAATATGAAGAAGCCTATGAAATGCTGACGGGGAAGAAATTCTGAGCGTTTTCCCGGTTCGGTTGTGTCAGAAACAGGAGTCTCCCGTGATACATACATCTTTTGAAACTTATGACGACAAGCCCCATGAAGAATGCGGCGTATTCGGCGTATTTGACCGCTCCGCCAATGCGGCTCCGGAAGTCTATTACGGACTTTTCTCCCTGCAGCACCGCGGGCAGGAGAGCGCGGGCATGACCATCAGCGATGGCAGATCCATGGAAACGTTCCGCGGTATGGGCCTTGTGACGGAAGTCTTCCGCCGCATGCCGGCCATGACGGGCCACATCGGCATCGGGCACGTGCGCTACAGCACGACCGGTTCTTCCATTCCCAGCAACATCCAGCCGCTCCAGGTGGACTGCGCGGAAGGTCCGCTGGCGCTCGCCCATAACGGCAATCTCATCAATACGGTCCCGCTCCGGCGCCAGCTCCTGGCAGCAGGCGCGGATTTCCAGACGACCATGGATACGGAAGTCATCATCAAGCTGATCGCCCGTTCCCGCCAGGCCGCTGTGGAAGACCGGATCAAAGAAGTGATGGGCGTCCTCCGCGGCGCTTACGCGCTCGTGGCGTGCACGGAAAAGGCCATCTACGGTGTGCGCGATCCCTTCGGCTACCGTCCGCTGGTCATCGGTAAAACGAAAGAAGGCGGCTGGGTCCTCGCGTCCGAGACGTGCGCGCTCGATGCGATCGATGCGGAATTCGTCCGCGACGTGGAGCCCGGCGAGATCGTCACCATCGACGACGCGGGCGTGCGCAGCACCATGTATGGGCCGGCTGTGAACCACCGCCGCGCGATCTGTTCTTTTGAATACATCTATTTTGCCCGTCCCGATTCCGTCATGAACGGGCAGAGCATTTATCAGGCCCGCCTGAACATGGGCCGCGCCCTCTGGGAAGAGACGCACTATGACGGCGACGTCGTCATGAGCGTGCCCGATTCGGGCAACGTAGCGGCGCTCGGCTATTCCCAGGCGTCGGGCATCCCCTTTGCGGAAGGGTTCCTCAAGAATAAGTACATGGGCCGCACTTTCATCCAGCCCGATCAGAAACAGCGGGAGCGGGCCGTGCGGATGAAGCTGAATCCCATTTCCCTCAACGTGAAAGGCAAGCGGATCATCCTCATCGACGATTCCATCGTCCGCGGCACGACGAGCGGCATCATCATCCGCATGCTGCGGAACGCCGGCGCGGCGGAGATTAAGCTCTGCATCAGCTCCCCGCCCGTCAAGTATCCCTGCTTCTTCGGCATCGATACGGCGGAACGGCGCCAGCTGATCGCGGCGAAGCATCCCGTGGACGAGATCTGCCGCATGATCGGCGCCGACGAGCTGCACTATCTCTCGCAGGAAGGATTGGCGAAAGCGGTGAGCGCGCTCCGCGGCGAGGACATGTGCTTTGCCTGCTTCGACGGCAGGTATGCGGAAGAGCTTCCGGAATCCATGGAAGAACGGGTGAAATAAGGAGAGCATCATGAGCGAAAAGAAAAAAGGACTGACTTACGCGGAAGCCGGTGTCGATATCGACGCGGGCGAAAAGGAAGTCGAGCTGATCAAGGAAAGCGTCGCGGCGACCTATACGGACGGCGTCCTCGGCGATCTGGGCGGCTTCGGCGGTCTTTACACGCTGAAATATGAGAATGAAAAAATGGAAGAACCGGTGCTCGTTTCCGGAACGGACGGCGTCGGTACGAAGCTGCGCCTCGCCATCGATATGGGCATCCATACGACCATCGGCCAGGACTGCGTGGCCATGAGCGTGAACGACGTCCTCGTACAGGGCGCGAAGCCGCTCTTCTTCCTTGATTACATCGCGACGGGCAAGCTGGAGCCGGAGCTCATGGCGGAGATCGTCAAGGGCGTGGCAGACGCATGCATCGAATCGGGATGCGCGCTTCTCGGCGGGGAGACCGCGGAAATGGCGGGCTTCTACGCGAAAGGCGACTACGATGTGGCGGGCTTTGCCGTGGGCATCGTGGACAGGAAGAAGCTCATCACCGGCGAAACGATCCGTCCCGGCGATGTCATCCTCGGCCTGCCGTCATCGGGCATCCATTCCAACGGCTATTCCCTCGTGCGCCGCATCATCGCGGACAACGGCCTCGATCTGGGCAAGACCTATGAAGGAATGGACAAGCCTCTCGGCGAAGTGGTGCTGACACCGACCCGTCTCTATCCGAAAGCGGTGCTCCCGGTCATGCGGGAAGTCACCCTGAAAGGGCTCGTCCACATCACCGGCGGCGGATTCTACGACAATATTCCCCGCGTGCTCCCGGAAAACACGAGAGCCGTCATCGACGCGGACAAATGGCCGCTCCTTCCGATCTTCCCCTTCCTCATGAAAGAAGGCGGCGTGGAGCCCCGTGAAATGTACCGCACCTTCAACTGCGGCATCGGCATGCTCCTCATCACTGCCCCGGAAGACGCGGAAAAAGCAAAAGAGATCCTCGCGGCGCACGGAGAAGCGGTCTACGAGATCGGCCGCATCGAAGAAGGCCCGCACGACGTGGTAGTGACAGGCGGTCTTTTCCATGAATAAGAGAATCCTCATATTCGCATCCGGCCGCGGATCCAACGCGGAAGCCATCCACGAAGCGTGCGTCTCCGGCGAGGTGCGCGGCGAAGTGGCGGGCGTCATCTGCGACCATCACGACGCGCAGGTGCTGGAGCGGGCAAAGCGGTGGGGCGTGCCGTCCGTGGTGATCGAGAAGAAAGATTACGCCGACAAGGCGGCTTTTGACGAAGCCATTCTGAAAGCGGCGCAGTCCTTCACGCCAGACTTGATCTGCCTCGCCGGATACATGCGCATCTGCGGCGAGAATCTGATCGAAGCGTATCCGAACCGCATCCTGAATATCCATCCTGCCCTTTTGCCGAGCTTCCGGGGGCTGCATGCCCAGCGGCAGGCCGTCGAAGCAGGCGTGAAAGTGGCGGGCTGCACCGTCCATTTCGTGGGAACGGGCCTCGACGACGGCCCGATCATCACGCAGGTCGCGGTGCCTGTCTACGACGATGATACGGAGGACACGCTCTCCGCCCGCATTCTCGAGCAGGAACATCCCGCCTACGTGCGAACGGTCAAGGCGTTTTGCGACGGCCTCCTTCATGTAGAAGGGCATAAGGTCGCCGGTATGCATGCAAAGGAGCAGTGATATCAATTGACTATTAAAAGAGCACTGATCAGCGTATCCGATAAGACCGGCGTGGTCGAATTTGCCAGAGGCCTTCATGAGCTGGGCGTGGAGATCATTTCCACCGGCGGCACGATGAAAGCCATCGCCGACGCGGGCATTCCCGTCATTTCCGTATCGGACGTGACGGGCTTCCCGGAAATGATGGACGGCCGCGTGAAGACGCTCCATCCGAAGATCCACGGCGGCATCCTCGCGATCCGTGACAATCCGTCTCATGTGAAAGCCATGGAGGAACACGGCATCACCGGCATCGATCTGGTGGCGGTCAACCTGTATCCTTTCCGCGAGACCATCGCGAAGCCCGATGTGACGCTCCCCGAAGCGATCGAGAACATCGACATCGGCGGCCCGTCCATGGTGCGCGCGGCGGCGAAGAATTACAAATATGTGACCATCGTCGTCGATCCCGCGCAGTACGGCGAGATCCTCACCCGCATCAGAGAAAACAATCTGACGGAAGAGTTCCGTCTTTCCCTGTCGCAGAAAGCTTTCCTTCATACGGGGCTCTATGACTGCGCCATCGCGGATTATCTGGAAAAACAGGTGCGCGGTGACAAGAGCGGCATGCCCGACGTGTTCAGCCTGGCCTACACGAAGATCCAGGACCTGCGCTACGGAGAGAACCCGCACCAGAAAGCGGCGTTCTACAAAGACCCGGAAGAGACCGGCGGCATTGCGGCGGCGCGCCAGCTCCACGGCAAGGAACTGTCTTACAACAACATCGTCGATATGGAAGCGGCGTGGGATCTGGCTTCCGAATGGACGGACACCCCGGCGTGCGCCATCATCAAGCACACCAATCCCTGCGGCACCGCCCTCGGCGCGACCCCGGCGGACGCGTTCCGCCGCGCTTTTGAGGCGGACAGCACTTCCGCATTCGGCGGTATCGTGGCGATGAACCGGGAATGCGACAAAGAAACGGCGGAAGCCATGAAGCCGATCTTCTTTGAAGTCGTCATGGCGCCGAAATTCTCCGCGGAAGCGCTGGAGATCCTGGGTACGAAGAAAAATATCCGTCTCATCGAAGTGCCGGCTCTCTCTAAACCGGAACTGCAGATCAAGAAAGTATCCGGCGGCCTGCTGCTTCAGACGCCGGACGACAGCGCGGAAACGAGAGCGGACTGCACCGTCGTCACTGAACGCGCGCCGACGGAAGAAGAATGGGCAGCCATGGAATTCGCGTGGAAGATCGTCAAGCATGTGAAATCCAACGCCATCGTCCTCACCGGCAAAGACGTGACTTACGGCGTCGGCGCGGGCCAGATGAACCGCGTGGGCTCCGCGAAGATCGCCATCGAGGAAGCGGGCGAAAAAGCGAAAGGCTCCGTCATGGCGTCGGACGCGTTCTTCCCCTTCGGCGATACCATCGAGGAAGCGGGCAAAGCGGGCGTCACGGCGGTCATCCAGCCGGGCGGCTCCATCAGAGACCAGGAATCCATCGACATGGCCAATAAGTACGGCATCGCCATGGTATTTACCGGGCACCGTCATTTCCGTCACGGATAAAAGGAGAATCTCATGAAAGTACTTGTCATCGGAAGCGGCGGCAGAGAGCACGCGCTCTGCTGGAAACTGAAAGAGAGTCCGCAGGTGGAGCAGGTCTACGCCATCCCCGGGAGCGACGGCATGCGCGATGTGGCGGCGTCCGTTCCCGTTTCCAGCCATGAAGATATTCTCGACTTCGCCCGCCTCATGCAGGTGGATCTCACCGTGGCCGGGCCGGAGACCGTGCTGACGGAAGGCCTGGCGGACAAATTCCGCGAAGCGGGGCTGCCTTTCTTCGGCCCGTCCCGCGCGGCGGCCCGTATCGAAGGCTCCAAAGGTTTCGCCAAGGCGCTGATGAAGAAATACCACATCCCCACGGCGGCATACGAGACCTTTACGGATGAAGAAGCGGCGGTCGCTTACGTCAAAGAGCAGGCTTATCCGCTCGTGATCAAGGCCGACGGCCTCGCGGCGGGGAAGGGCGTCGTCATCGCGCAGAATGCGGAAGAAGCGGAAACGGCTGTCCGCGGGATGATGGAAGGCCGCTCTTTCGGCAGCGCCGGGACGACAGTGGTCATCGAAGAATTTATGGAAGGCGAAGAAGCGAGCGTTCTCGCTTTCTGCGACGGAAAGACCATCGTCCCCATGATCTCTTCGCAGGATCACAAGCGCATCGGCGACAATGACGAAGGCCCGAATACGGGCGGCATGGGCGCTTACGCGCCGGCTCCGGTCATGACGGACGCCCTCATGGAGGAAGTGCAGGAAAAGATCCTCCAGCCCGCGTGCGACGCCATGGCGAAGGAAGGCTATCCTTTCGTGGGATGCCTCTATGCGGGGCTCATGATCACCGCGGAAGGGCCGAAAGTGGTGGAATTCAACTGCCGCTTCGGCGATCCGGAAACGGAAGTCGTCCTGCCCATGCTGGACAGCGATCTGGCGGAGATCATGCTCCACTGCGTGAACGGCACGCTGTCGCCGGACGATGTGAAATGGAAAGACGGCTACGCCGTGGACGTGGTGCTCGCGTCGGAAGGCTATCCTCAGGGACATTCTGACGGCGACGAGATCACCGGCCTCGCGGAAGCGGAGACTGTGGGATGCCACATCTTCCACGCAGGGACGAAGAAAAAAGGCGGCGTATTCGTGACCGCCGGGGGCCGTGTGCTGAACGTGGTGGCCCGCGCGGCGACGCTGCAGGAAGCGCGGGACAAAGCCTATGAAGGCGTTGCCTACATCCAGTGGCGGGGCATGCAGTACCGCCACGACATCGCGGCGAAAGGCCTGAAACATCTGGCTTCCCGAAAATAGGAAATAAAAAAAAACAGTCTGTTCAAGTGAGCAGACTGTTTTTTTGCGCTCTTTCTGCGCGGTCAGAGAGAGAGCCCGCTTTCCGAGACAAGGCGGGCCTTCCCCGCGAGGCGGACGGCGGGGCCCGCTTCACAGAGAAGACGGCCGCCGCGGCAAATGCGGGGATATTTTAACGGCGCGTTTCTTTCCGCCCGCGGGAGAGGACGGCGGGAAGCCCCCCCTGCGCTTTGCATTGATTTTACAGAAGAGAAACGGCGGAAGTCTCCGCGGCGCGGAGGCGCAAGGCGTATCTCCCGGGCTTTCCGGCGTACTGGAATCTTACGGAATCTTTACAAAGTAGACTGAAAAAATACAATTTTCCCTCTTCAGAATTTACAGGCGTCCCGTATATTGAGAATACCGAAATAAATCCAAGTATTGAGGGAGGACAAAAATGAATCTCAAAAAAATTGCAGTAGCAGGTATGTCTGTAGTGATGCTCGCAGGCCTCGCGGGATGCGGCGGCAGCCAGGATAAAGCGGCTGACACGAAAGCGGCGGGCGACGTTTCCGGCAAGGTGACCGCTTCCGGCTCCTCTGCACTGCTTCCGCTCGCGAAGGACGCGGCGGCGAAATTCAAAGCTGACAATCCGAAAGTATCTCTGACGCTCAACGCGGGCGGCTCCGGCACCGGGCTCAAGCAGGTCTCCGAAGGCTCTGTCGACATCGGCATGTCCGACGTATTCGCGGAAGAAAAACTCCCCGCAGATAAAGCAAAAGAACTGGTCGATCACAAAGTCTGCGTCATCACCATGGCTCCGGTCGTCAATAAGGACATCGGCGCGGCCGTGAAGAGCCTCACCAAGGCGCAGCTCCAGGATATCTTCACCGCGAAGGTGACGAACTGGAAAGATGTAGGCGGCCCGGATGAACCGATCGTCCTCGTGACCCGTCCGTCCACGTCCGGCACGAGAGCTCTCTTCACGAAGTTCGCCATGGACGGCAAGGAAGAAGCTTCCAATAAGTCTCTGGAGACCGACGATTCCGGCACGCTGATCCAGAGCATCTCCCAGACGAAGGGTGCCATCGGCTATGTAGCGCTCTCCTACCTCGTCAATAATAAAGACGTGGCGACCGTCGCCATCGACGGTGTGGAACCGACGCTGGAAAACACCTACAACGGCAAGTATCCGGTCTGGGGCTATGAACACATGTACACCAAGGGCGAACCGAAGGGCGCTGTGAAAGCATTCCTCGACTACATCGTCTCTGAAAAATACGCCGGCGAACTGGAAAAACAGGGCTACGCAGTCACCTCCAAGATGACCGTTCAGCGCTGATCTCCGGCAGGGGCCCGGCCATCGGGCAGCATATGAACCAGGATCGGCGGCATGAAGCGCCGCCGCGGCAGAAGGAAACGCTGAACAGCAGCAGAAGACTCCGTTCAGCGTTTTCTTCCGCCAGATTCTGGCAGAGCGCCGCGCGCCGCTTCGTGCCCGGAAGGGCGGCGGAGGGCGGTGTTATGCCAGGCTCTGGCGTATTTCTTTTCCGAAAAGGAGGATCATAATGGACACATCGCGGCAACAGAATATGTTCCGCCGAGAGTATCTGGGGAAGGGCGTCGCCACGGTATGCGGCCTGTTTCTCATCGTTCTGACTATCGCCATCGGCTGCTTTCTGCTGGCGAAAGGCTCACTCACTTTCACACAGTTCGATCATTCGATCGGGGAATTTCTGTTTTCTTCGGAATGGAAGCCTTCCGATACGGAAGCGGGCGGCGGGCAGGTAGGCGCGCTCATCTTCATCGTCGGCTCAATCCTGACCTGCGCGATCGCTCTGCTGATCTCCGTTCCCTTCAGCCTGTGCACGGCGATCTTCATGACGAAAATCTCTCCGGCCATCGGGGAAAAGATCATCCGCCCCGCGGTGGAGATCTTCGTGGGCATCCCTTCCGTCGTTTACGGCTGGGTCGGTCTGGTCGTTCTCGTCCCGCTCATCAAGTCCATTTTCAATGTGCCTCACGGCCAGTCGGTGCTGGCGGCGGCCATCGTGCTGGCGGTCATGATCTATCCGACGATCACGTCCGTCTCCGCCGACGCGATCCGGAGCGTCAATAATAAGTACATCGAAGGCGCCTACGGCCTCGGCTCCACCCGCTGGCAGATGCTCTACAAGGTGCTGCTCCCCGCGGCGTCCACGGGGATCCTCACGGCGATCGTCCTCGGTCTGGCCCGCGCTTTCGGCGAAGCCCTGGCGGTCTCCATGGTCATCGGCAAGATGCGGGCCTTCCCGGAGAGCATCCTCGACCCGACGAACAACCTGACGTCCGCCATCGCTTCCGATATGGGCGGCGCGATGGACGGCGGCGAATTCAACGCGGCTCTCTGGTCCATGGCGCTCCTGCTCTTCATTATTTCTCTCGTGTTCATCCTCATCATCCACGCACTGTCCGGTAAGAAGGAGGAAGTCGCATGACGGCGGATATGGTTAAAAACGGAAATTCCAGCGATTACCTGCGCAGGGTGGACGGCAGTCTGAAACGGGCGCACCTTGCGGACGAGCTGGCGACGGCAGTCTTTTACATCGTGTCCGGCGCGTTCGTTCTCCTGCTCATCGCGTTCACGCTCTACGTCATCTGGGGCGGCGTACAGGCCATCAGCCCGGAGATCTTCTCCTTTTCCGAGACGGGCATCGGCAATCAGTTCTTCAATACGGTCTACCTGGTCTTCCTCTCCCTGGTGATCTCCGTCCCGATCGGCATCGCCGCCGGCGTCTACATGGCGGAATACGCGCCGGAAGGCCGCGTGACGAACAGTCTCCGCATCGCCATCGAGACACTGTCTTCGCTCCCTTCCATCGTGGTCGGCCTCTTCGGCTATCTCGTATTCATCATCATGGTCCATACGCAGTGGAATCTCTTTTCCGGCGCGCTGGCCGTATCGATCCTTTCGCTCCCGCTCATCACGACGACGACCTATGACGCGTTCAAGGCGCTGCCCATCGGCTGGAAGCACGGCAGCCTGGCGCTCGGCGCGACGCACTGGGAAACGATCTGGCACGTCATGCTGCCCGCTTCCGTCGGCCCGATCATGACGGGCATCATCCTCGCCGCGGGCCGCGGATTCGGTGAAGCGGCGGCGCTGCTCTACACGGCGGGCATGAGCACCGACATCAGCTGGAGCGTATGGGACATCACTTCCCCGGTGTGCCCGCTGAATCCGTTCCGTCCCGGCGAAACACTTTCCCTCCAGGTGTGGGCGTCCCGCACGGAAGCCACGAACGCTCTCGCGGGTGACACCGCGGCAGCCGCTTCCGCAGTTCTTATGATTATGGTCCTCGTATTCAGTATCGGCGCCAGACTCCTGAGCCGTCATTTAGCGAAAAAATCTGAAGGAGAAAATGCATGATGTATAATGACAGCGTACTTGGGATCGCGGCCGCGGAAGCGGATATGCCGATCCGTTCCAATCTGAGCTTTACCTGCAATCACGTGAATCTGTACTACGGCGAATTCCAGGCACTGAAAGATATCAATCTGAAAATTGAAAGAAATAAGATCACTGCCCTCATCGGACCTTCCGGCTGCGGCAAATCCACCTTTCTCCGCACGCTGAACCGCATGAATGACCTCGTGCCGGGATGCCGTGTGGACGGCGAGATCATGCTGGACGGCGTGGACGCGTACAAAGACGTGGATCCCATCGTTCTCCGCCGCCATGTGGGCATGGTCTTCCAGCAGCCGAACCCCTTCCCGAAGAGCATCTACGACAATGTGGCTTACGGCCCGCGCCTGAAAGGCATCAAGAAAAAAGCGGAGCTCGATGAGATCGTCGAGACCAGCCTGCGGCAGGCGGCGATCTGGGACGAACTGAAAGACCGTCTGAATAAGTCCGCGCTGGGTCTCTCCGGCGGCCAGCAGCAGCGTCTCTGCATCGCCCGGGCGCTCGCGGTCAATCCGGAAGTCCTCCTCATGGACGAAGCGACGTCCGCCCTCGACCCGATCTCCACGGCGCACATCGAAGATCTGGCCCTCGAGCTGAAGAAGAAATACACCGTCATCATGGTCACCCACAATATGCAGCAGGCGAAGCGCATCGCTGACCGGACGGCTTTCTTCTATCTCGGCGAGATGGTGGAATACGGCGATACGGAACAGATCTTTGAACATCCGCAGAAGGAAAAGACCATCCGCTACGTATCGGGCAATTTCGGCTGATCGTTGCAGAAAAAAAGACAGCGGTCTCCGCGGTGTCTGCCGCGGGGACGGCTGTTTTCTTATACAAATTTGCAGATAAATTTTTCATGAGATTCACGTAAATCCGATTTGACAAAAAGAAGTTTCTTACTATATATTTATATATCTGAAAAATTTCCGCCCCGCGCGGGACAAGGAGGACCTCATGCCGCTGATCTACTGTGTGGAAGATGATGAAAATATCCGTGAACTGGTGAGCTACGCCATGCGCGGACAGGGATACAATGTGATCGGTTTCGGCTCTGCCGACGAGCTGTACCGGGTGCTGGACAAGAACAAGCCCGATCTGCTCCTGTTGGATATCATGCTTCCCGGCAAGGACGGGCTGACCATCCTGAAGGAGCTCCGCGAGAACCAGGAGAATAAGAATATCCCCGTCATCATGATGACGGCGAAGACCAGTGAATTTGACATCGTCCGGGGCCTTGACCTGGGGGCGGACGACTATGTGACGAAGCCCTTCGGCATCATGGAGCTCCTTTCCCGCATCCGTTCCGTCATGCGCCGGAGCCGCCGGGGCACGGAGAAAGAATCGTCGGTGCTCTCCTTCGGGAGCATCACCGTGGACTGCCGCCAGCACGTGGTCACGGAAAACGGCCGGGAAGTGCAGCTGACGCTGAAAGAGTATGAGCTGCTCTGCTACATGATCCTGAACAAGGGCATCGTTCTTTCCAGAGACCAGATCATGCAGGCCGTGTGGGGCTCGCCCTTTGAAATGGAGAGCCGCACCATCGATATGCACATTATGAGCCTGCGCCAGAAGCTTGGCGCGGCAGGCGCCATGATCCGCACAGTGCGCGGCGTCGGCTACAGGCTGGGAGAAAAGTAAAGGAGGGCCAATGAGAGCACAGATCCACAAATGCCTGCTCCTGACGGGCATCCTGTCCGTGGCAGTGTCGTTCCTGATCGCGGGCATCCTTTATTATCAGGGGATACAGGCGCGGGCCGTCCATGAGATCAGCCACATCACGGAGATCGCCGCGGACAGCATCACGGGAGACCGGGAAAGAGACGTGCACTTCCTCGATACGATCCGGCAGAAGAGCCAGCGGGAGATGTACATTTCCTGGATCGGCGCGGACGGCAGCGTGCTGTATGAATCTCATCCCGGCGCGGATGAGGGAAGCCTGTCCCTGCCGGAGATGATGGAGGCCGCCGATACCGGCGAAGGCGCGGCGGTACGGAAAAATGCCTCCGGCGCGCCCATGAGCTATTTCGCGGAAAAGCTCGGCGACGGCAGCATCCTCCGCATCGGCGTGCCGAGGGCGGCTCCCGCAGGCATCCTCACGCCGCTCCTGCCGGAAGTCATCCTCTTCCTCATCGTATTCAGCCTGGGATGCCTGGCGGCGGCGGGAAAGGAGACGGAATATGTGCTCCGCCCGCTGCGTCAGCTGGAAGGGCTCATTTCCGACATCATGGCGGGCGCGCCGGAGCGGCCCATACCGGGAGGCTACAAGGAACTGAAGCCGCTGGTCAATAAGGTGCGGGAACAGAAAAAAGAAATCCAGAATTACATGGATGATCTGGAGGAAGAACGGAATACCATCCGCATCGTCATCGATACGATCAGCGACGGCATCATCCTGCTGAATGACGATCAGGAGATCGTCGACTACAATGTGCAGATCGGCCATATTTTCCGCAAATCCAGCGACATCCGCTTCCGCAAGGTGGCCGTCCTCTACCACGATGAGGACTGGCTCCGGGCGATCGGCATGGCTTACCAGAAAGACGGATGCCATGACTACACCATGACCATCGAAGATAAGCCGTATCGGGCGAGCATGGCTCATACGGAGCTGGCAGACGGGAGCACAGGACTGCTCATCGTCCTGCACGACCTCACCGCGACCTACGCGGCGGAAAAGATGCGCCGGGAATTTTCGGCCAACGTTTCTCATGAGCTGAAAACGCCGCTCACCTCTATCAGCGGATTCGCGGAAATGATCGCCAACGGCATGTACCAGAATGAGGCGGACGTGAAGCTCTTCGGCAGCCGGATCTTCGAGGAATCCCGCCGCATGATGGCGCTCATCGAGACGATCATGCATCTTTCGAAGATCGAGGAGAATCAGACCACCATTACGTGGAAACCCGTCAATCTGGGCAGGGCCGCGTCATACGCGGCGGAGCTCATCGAGCCGCAGGCGAACGCCCGGCAGGTGACGATCCGCACCGACACGGAGCCGCTCTACGTGTACGGCAATCCGTCGCTCCTTTCGGAACTCGTTATGAACTGCGTAGACAATTCCGTCAAGTACAATAAGGAAGGCGGACAGGTGACAGTCTCCGTCCATCCCGAGGGAGAAGACAAGATCTGCCTCACCGTGACGGATACGGGCATCGGCATTCCGAAGGAAAAGCAGGAGCGCATTTTCGAGCGCTTCTACCGGGCGGATGAGAGCCGGAACAAATCGACCGGCGGCAGCGGCCTGGGGCTCGCGATCTGCAAGCACATCGTAGCGCAGCATAAAGGAACGATCTCCGTGGAGAGCGTCGAAGGCGAAGGGACGACGATCCGTGTGATCCTGCCCCGCATGAGCGATACCGATGTAGAGCGGGAAGAAGCGGCAGCGGGCGCGGCGCAGATCGAAGCGGCGAAAGCCGCCGCGGGAGAACTCGACGCGCCGTCTCCGGAGAAGATCAAAAAGGCGGAGAAGAAAGCGTCCTTAGCAGCGATCAAGAGCAAGAAGCAGAAAAAAGACAAAAAGGACGACAAGGATAAGAAGGATAAAAAATCGCAGAAGGACAAAGGCAAGAAGAAATAAAAGAAAAGGCCGGAGGCAGATTCCGGTCTTTTTTTGATGGCTGATTCAGTTGTCTTCCGGGCGGATGAGGAGCTCCAGAATGCGGCTGGGCCGCCCTGTGCGGGCGGTGAACTGGCGGCCCGTTTCCCTGGCGAGGCCGTGATCGAGGAGCTTCTGGAGGATGCGGTTCATCGTGCGCGGCGTGATCTCCGCCAGATCGGCGAGCTCCGCCGAGGTGAAGCGCCGCCGCCCCGTATCGGTCATGGCCCGGTGGAGCCGGGCGAGCACGCGGAGGCTGATGCCGGTCCGCTTCGCGAGGGAGAGGAATGCCTCCTGATAGGGCCGGGATTCTGTCTGCTGATCCTGCCGGTCGTTCCGCGACATGGGGGCCGGGGAAAAGATACCGCTGCCGATGAGAAAAGCCCGGCCGCCTCCGGACGCCGCGGCGTGGGCCATGGCGCGCTGGGCGTGGAGCTTCGCTTCTTCCGCCGTCGCGCCGAGGCCGAATCCCACGGAGAGCGTGAACGGCGTCTCGCGGCGCACCGTGTCGAGCAGAGGAAGCCGCCGGTACTGGGCGGTGCCGCTTTCCACAAGGGAGCGGGTGGTGAAAAGGAGGTATTCCGCCGGGGCGAGCTCGATGCATGCCGCCTGGATGGCGCGGGCGAACTGGTAGATCCGCTTCGTTACGTGCAGCTGGGCGAAGGCCAGCTCGTAGCCGCTGTCCGCGGGAAACCGGTCCTCCGGGATGTCCGTCTTCACGGCGATGACGGCGAGCTGGCTGTTCCGGCTGAGGCGCAGCTCGTGGGAAAGGATGAGCCGCTCGATGCCGCCGCGGATATCCTCGAAAGACGGCTGGAGCACATAGACCGGAACATGGCGCTCCAGCAGGAGGTCCCGGATATTGAAGAAGATGGTGACGCAGAAATCGATCTTCCCGCTCCGCCAGAGCGCCTCGATGCGGTCCGCTTCTTCCCGGAGGCGGGCCTCGTCGTAAGAACGGGCGGAGAGGAGCGTCACTTCATACTGTTCCGGCGGGATGCCGATCTCCTGAAAGGCGAGACGGAAAAAATCTTCCCGCGGGCAGTCGGTGACGATGCGCATGGCCATGCCCGCGGAAGAGGCGCGGAAGAGGATGCGCAGGAGCGCCGACGCGGAACGGGGGATGGCGAGCCATTCCGCGGAGGGGCGGATGGCGCTCTCCGCAAAGCGGCGGGCCGTTTCTCCGAGAAAGAGAAAGGCATCGGCTTTATTCTGCTGGCCGGAGAGGATCTTCGGGATCTCCGGGATGGAACGGTAGGGGAAAGGCACGGCGGTGAGGTCGGGAAATTCTTTTTTTACAAATTCCGTGATCTCTCCGAGCATTTCCAGCGGGACGACGATTCCGATTTTCATGGCGCCTCCTTATTTGGGTCATAATAAAGGTCTGTTAAAGACAAAAATCTTTCTTTATGATATACATAAGTCAGAAATAAGTAAATATTCGCAGGCCCGGAGCCTGCGCCGGCGAGGAAGCCATGGGACGCGGAGCGTGCGCCCATGGCTTTTCGCGCAGATGGGAGGTTTTAATGTGAGCTGGCTGAAAAAATTTCAAAGTGAGAACCGCTATGTGGTCTTCCTCTTCCTCTACATAGGGTTCTGCATCTCCTACATCGACCGCTCGGCCATCGGGCTGGCGCTGCCGTCGGTGTCGAAGGATTTCAATCTCGCGCCCACGGAGATGGGCGTCATCATCAGCGTCTTCTTCATCGGCTACTCCATCATGCAGATCCCCGGCGGGTGGTTCGCCGATAAATTCGGATCGAAGACAGTCATCTGCGTGGCTCTTGCCCTGTGGTCCATCTTCACCTTCACGACCGGTCACGCCCAGACGCTCTCGGGGCTCCTCTTCCTGCGGTTCGTCTTCGGCCTCTGCGAAGGTCCCTATGCGGGGTCCTGCTTCCGCGCCGTGGCCGAGTACTTTCCGCGGGAAGTGCGCGCGAAATACACCGGATTCGTCCTCTCGTCGAACTACATCGGCTCAGCGCTCGCGCCGGTCGTCGTGGTGCCGCTCATCCTGTGGTTCGGCTGGCGCGGCATGTTCCAGGTGCTGGGGCTCGTGGGCCTCGCCTATGTCTTCCTCTACGTCTTCCTCGTGAAGGCCCGCCGTCCGGCAGAGGAGAAGAAGGATGATAAGAAGAATCAGTCGAAATATTTCATCCAGCTTCTCAAAATGCCCCTGGTGTGGAAGCTCATCCTCTGCGCGTTCTGCGTGTCCTGCATCAACAAGGGCCTCGACGCGTGGATCCCGACGTACCTCATCGCCGAGCGCGGCATCGATCTCAAGGCTGTGGGCTATCTCACGCCGATCCCCTTCATCGCGTCCTTCGTGTCCAGCGCCTCCTGCGGCTGGATCATGGATAAATTCTTCGATAAAAAAGAGAAATACCTCATCGCCCTCTCCGGCGCGGGCACGGCGTTCTTCCTCTTCCTCATGCTTCAGGCGGAGACCATCGCCACCGTCGTCATCTTCCAGTGCGGCGTGTATTTCTTTAAATCCACCATCATGGCGCTCACCGTGGGCCTTACGCTGAAAGTCGTCACCGGAGCCATCGCGGGTTCCGCGTCCGCCCTCGTCAATATGGGCGGCCAGGTGGCGGGCTTCCTTTCCCCGGCCTTCATGGGATTCCTGTACGCATTCAATGGTTCGTTCACCGCGGTCTTCTACTACCTCATCACGATGGGCACGCTCTGCGCGGTCTTCGCGCTCTCCATCAAGAGACGGACGGAAGATTCCGCGGAAGCATAAATGACAGGCGGTCTGCGGAAGCGGGCCGCCGATTTTTAAGACAAAAGGAGGATGTCATATGAATATCAGCAAAGTGGTCCTGCGCCGCATGCATCTGGATTTTAAGAGACCGTTCCGCACGAGCTTCGGCCTCATCGAGAAAGATTTCTCCGTCATCGAGCTCTACGACGAGGAAGGCAATGTGGGCCGCGGGGCGTGCTCCGCGTTCCTCCGCCCGTGGTACAACGAAGAGACCACCATCGGCGCGCTCTATGTCATTCAGAATTACCTCATTCCCGCTCTCTTTGATATGGGGGATATCCGCGATCCGGAGCATTTCTTCGACGAGACGTCGTGGATCCGCCGGAACCGCATGGCCCGCGCGTCTGTGGACTGCGCGCTCTGGGAGCTCTACGCGAAAGAGCAGGGTCTGCCGGAATATAAAGCGCTCGGCGGCGTGCGGGACGAGATCGAAGCGGGCGTGTCGCTGGGCATCGAAAATACGCCGGATGACCTGCTCCGCACGGTGGAGTCTTACATGAAGCAGGGCTACCGCCGGGTGAAGTGCAAGATCAAGCCGGGAAAGGACATCGAGTACCTCTCTGCGGTGCGGAAAGAATTCGGGGATATCCTGCTCATGGCGGACGCGAACTCCGCCTATACCCTCGCGGACATCGAGCTCTTCAAAGAAATGGATGACCTTCATCTCCTCATGATCGAGCAGCCTCTCGCGTCGGACGACATCGTGGATCACCGCCATCTGCAGGCGGCCATCCAGACGCCGATCTGCCTCGATGAGAGCATTGATTCCGTGGATGACGCGCGCCGCGCCATCGAGCTCGGCAGCTGCCGCATCATCAATATCAAGGTGGCCCGCGTGGGCGGCCTGACGGAAGCGCGGCGCATCCAGCAGTATGCCGGCGAGCACGGCGTGTACTGCTGGTGCGGAGGCATGGTGGACGACGGCGTGGCGAGAGGCCACAATCTGGCTGTGGCGACGCTTCCCTATTACCGCTATCCCAATGACATCCCCGGCAGCGACCGCTACTATGCCGTAGACATCGTCACGCCGTCCACGTACATCGACAGCCACGCGAAGATCCGCCTCTCGGACCTTCCCGGCACGGGCTTTGCACTGAATGAAGAAGTCGTTGAAAAGCATACGCTGGAGAAATGGGAGTACACGAAATGAAAGATATGAAAGAAATTTTCCGGAAGATCGATGAAGCGAAGCCCGCCATGATGGAGACCTGGCGTTCTCTGGTGGACAGGGACTGCGGCTCCGGCAACAAAGCCGGTGTGGACGCCGTGGGACAGGATATCCGGGCCTTTCTCGAACCGCTCGGATTCAGCGTCCGTTTTCATGAATACGCGGAAGCGGGGAATATGCTCGTCGCGGAAAAAGGCGATATGACGAAACCCTTCGTCGTCCTCACGGGGCACATGGATACGGTCTTTGCCGACGGCACGGCGGCGGCGCGTCCCTTCACGGTGAAAGACGGCCGCGTGACCGGACCGGGGGCGCTCGACATGAAGGGCGGCATCACGGTCATGCTCTGGGCGGTGAAGACGCTCCTTGAAAGCGGCTGGGACCGGTATCCCCTGAAGATCATTCTCGCCGGAGATGAGGAGACGGGCCACGGCTGGTCCGGCGCGGCGGAAGATTACCGGAAGGAAGCGAGGGGCGCGCTCATGGGATTCAATTTTGAGACGGGTTTCCTTGATGACGGCATCGTCCTGGAGAGAAAGGGCTGCGCCCAGTACCGCCTCGATGTGGACGGCGTGGGCGCGCACGCTGGGAACAACCCGGAAGACGGACGGAGCGCCGTGAAGGAGCTCTGCCGGAAAGTGCTCGATATCGAAGCGCTCACAGACTATGAAGAAGGGACGACCCTCAACGTGGGCGTCATCGCCGGGGGCACCGTGGCGAATGCCGTGCCGGAGCACGCCTGGTGCCAGGTGGACGTGCGCTTCCGCACGGCGGCGGGCATTGAGCGTGTGGAAAAGGCGCTGAAAGAGATCACGGAGAAGGTCTATGTGGAAGACACGAAGACGGCCTGCCGCTGCCAGGTGAAGATGGCCGCCATGGAACGGCTCGCTTCTTCGGAAGCGCTCTTTGAAAGGGCGCAGACTGCAGCGGCGGAAGCGGGCCTTCCCGCGATGAAAGCCATCGCCGTGGGCGGCGGCAGCGATTCGGCGTACCTTACCATGGAAGGCGTGCCCACGCTGTGCGCCATGGGCGTGAAAGGCCAGTTCAATCACACTGTGCGGGAATGGGCGGAAGAGAGCTCTCTCACGGAGCGGGCGAAGCTGGCGGCGGCGCTCCTTATGCGCCTGTGAGAAGGAGGAACAGCAGATGGAAGCGAAAGAAAAAGCATACGCCTGGGTCGATGAACACCGGGAAGGCATGATGGAACTCTGGAAGAACATGGTCACCATCGATTCCGGCATCGGCGTGAAAGAAGGCGGCATGGCCATGGGCGATCTCTGCGCGGGCATCCTGGAAAAGCTGGGCTTTTCCATCCGCCGCGTGTCCTATGAAGAATGCGGCGATACGATCATCGCCGAAAAGGGCGATATGACGAAGCCCTTCGTTATGCTCATGGGACACATGGATACGGTGTTTTTCAAAGGAGAGCCGGAGCGGAGGCCTTTCACCGTGAAGGACGGGAAAGCCTATGGGCCGGGCGTGCTCGATATGAAGGGCGGCGTGGCGATCCTCCTCTCGGCGCTCTCCGCGATGGACGCGGCGGGGGCTCTCGATTTCCCCGTGAAAGTCCTCCTCGATGCGGATGAGGAACCGGCGCACTGCTATTCCGACGCGCCGGAGGTGATCCGGAAGGAAGCGCGCGGCGCAAAATGCGCCTTCAATTTTGAGACGGGATTCCCCGACAACAGCCTCGTGGTGCAGCGCAAGGGCTGCTGGCGCTTCTTCGTGGAAGTGTGGGGCCGGGGCTGCCATGTAGGCAACGACCCGGAAAACGGCCGGAGCGCGATTCTCGAGATGGCCCACAAGATCATCGAAATCGAAAAACTGACCGATTTTTCGAAGGAATACAACGTGAATGTGGGCACCATCGAAGGGGGCACCGTGGCGAACGCCGCGCCGGCGTACTGCAAAGTGGAGTGCGATTTCCGCTATACCCATCCGGAGGACCTGCCCGTGCTCCGTCAGAAAGTGGCGGAAGTCTGCGCGAAGACCTACGTGCCCGATACGGTGACGAAGGTGACCGATCACGTGGGGTTTGCCGTCATGCCCCGGCTGGAAGGAAACATGGGCCTCCTCGCCATCGCGCAGGACGCGGCGGCGGAGCTGGGCTACCGGAAGCCGGAAGCGCGCCTCTGCGGCGGCGGCTCCGACGCGGCGTACACCACTTCGGAAGGCGTGGCGACCCTCTGCGCGACAGGCGTGGAAGGCGGACGCAATCACACCGTGGAGGAATGGGCCGACGTGGAAAGTTTCTTCCGCCGGACGAAACAGATGGCGGGCATCCTTTTCCGGGTGAGAGAAAAAGAATCCATATAAAAAAGGAAGAAGGTACGCATGGCGTATCTTCTTTTTTTGCGGCTTTTCACTTCATGGTATACTGATATCGATCGAGGGGGAGCGCCCTGGGTCGTTTCTGAATGCGAGGGAACCCGTGTTTCGGGGTGAGAGGGCACTACGGAGTGCCGACCGACCGGCCGTGCCGCACAGTCCCCCGCGTCAGACGCCTTCCGGACTTCGGCCGGACGGAGTTTTCCGGAAGGAGTGAAAAATTTGAAAAAAGAAAAGCAGATCCGGCGGTTCGTCTTTTTGGCCATGATGGTGGGACTGGGCGTTGTCATATCGCCGATCCTCCGCATCGAGGGCATGTGCCCCATGGCGCATCTCATCAATATCGTGTGCGCCGTTTTCCTGGGGCCGCGGCAGGCCTTTCTCTGCGCCGCGCTCATCGGCGTCATCCGCATGACGCTGATGGGCATCCCGCCGCTGGCGCTCACCGGAGCGGTCTTCGGCGCGGCGCTCTCCGGCGTGCTGTATCAGGCATCACGCGGCCGCATCTGGACGGCTGTCGCAGGAGAGATCATCGGCACGGGGATCATCGGAGCCGTCGTGTCCTATCCGGTGATGGAGCTCTTTTACGGGCGGACGGGCCTGTCGTGGCTGTACTATGTGCCGCTTTTCCTCTGCGGCACGCTCATCGGCGGGGCGCTGGCCTTCGTACTTCTCACGGCGCTCTCTCGGAACGGCACGCTCCGGGAATTTCAGCGGAAACTGGGAAGTCCTGTTTATGAAATGAGAAAATGAGTATGAGGAAGGAAAAAACGGGCGCGCCGGTCATGGTGAGGCCGTTTCAGGCCGGAGATATCCGGCGGGCGGCCCGGCTTTTCCGGGACACGGTCTTTCGCGTGAACCGGGCGGATTATACGGAGACGCAGCTCCGCGCCTGGGCTGCCGGCGCGGACGGCGCCGTCTGGGAAGAGCGCCTGAGCGGACTGCGCGCCTTCGCCGCGGAGAGGGGCGGCGCGCTCCTCGGCTTCGGCTCCGTCAGAGAAGACGGCTATGTGGATCATCTCTTCGTCCATGCCCGGCATCAGGGGGAAGGCGTGGGCACGGCGCTCCTTGCCGCGCTGGAGGCGGCGGTCCCGGCAGGAACGCTCCGCACGGAAGCGTCGGTCACGGCGCGGCCTTTCTTTCTCGCCCGGGGCTGGTGCGCGGTGCGGGCGCAGGAAGTCTTCTGCCGGGGCGAGTGTTTTGTGAATTTCCTTATGGAGAAAGAGAGGATGCGGCAATGAATCTGACCGTATACTGCGGCGCGAACCGCGGGAATGATCGGGCCTTCTCCGCGGCCGCGGCGGAGCTCGGCTCATGGATGGCGGCAAAAGGGATCGGCCTCATTTACGGCGGCGGCCGGACGGGGCTCATGGGCGTCTGCGCGGACGCGGCGCTCGCTGGAGGCGGAAAGGCGACCGGCGTCATTCCTTCCTTTTTGAAGACCCGGGAACAGGCGCACACCGGGCTTACGGAAATGATCACCGTAGAGACCATGACGGAGCGGAAAATGAAGATGATCGCGCTGGGAGACGCTTTTCTTGCCCTGCCCGGCGGGCCGGGAACGCTGGAAGAGATCGCGGAGGCTTATTCGCTGCGCCGCCTCGGACGGCACGGGAAGCCCTGCATGGTGTGGAACGTAAACGGCTGCTATGACGCGCTGGCGCGGTATTTCCTCGATATGGAAAGAAACGGCTTTCTCAGCGGGGAAGACCGGCAGGCGCTCCATTTCATTCATACGCTGGCGGAAGCGGAAGAGATCCTGCGGGAAGCGGGATGGCCGCTCTGAGCAAAGAAAAAAAGCCCATATCGGAAAAGATAGGGGCTTTTCTTTTTTTTGCTTTTTCAGGGCCGCGGCAGGGAGCGCTTTTATTCGGGAAGGAGGATGCGCCGGAGCGCCGCGGCGTCGGCGGCAGTATAGGTGGGCTCCGCGGCGGCGAGCTCTTCCGCCGTGCCGTAGCCGTAGGTCACGGCGACGGAGTCGATGCCGTTCCGCTGCGCGCCGGTGATGTCGTAGCGGGTGTCGCCGATCATGACGGCAGGGCCGTCCGCTCCGCTCTGCCGGAGGAGGGCGAGCGTCCCGGCGACGATCTTTTCCTTGTTGTCCGCGCCGGTCTTATTGTCCAGTTCATCTTCGATGCGGCTGCCCTTAATGACGCGGAAACAGCCGGTCAGGCCGAAATGAGCCATGAGCGTTTTCACATGGGGCTCGGGCTTGCTGGACGCGACGGCGAGGGCGAGACCCGCGGCGGCGCAGTCCCGCACGAGGTCTCCCACGCCGGGATAGAGCTCGCATTCATAGAGCCCTTTCGCTTCATAGCGCTCGCGAAACCCCGAGATGACCCGCTCGATATCGGCCTCGCTGAGGCCGTAAGCGGCGCGGAGCTCCACATTGAGGGGCGGTCCGATGAAGCGGGTAAGGCGGGAGAGATCGGGCTCGTCGATGCCGATGCGGCGGAGCCCGTACTGGAGCGACCGGGTGATGCCCGGCGCGGAGCGGGAGAGCGTCCCGTCCAGGTCAAAGAGGATGGAAGTATAGCGGGTCATGATGGTCCTTTCTGCGGGAAAATGTGTATCCAGTATACCAGAAAACCGGCGGCGTCCGGAAAGGGAGAAAAAGAATTTTTGGAAATTTCCCTTTTGCGCCCGCCCTGTTCCGAAGGTATGATAAAAGAAAGAAGGAGGGGATCCCATGGAGATCAGAAAAGTGACTGCCCTGTACTTCAGCCCCACCGGCGGTACGGCGGCCTATGCGGAAGCCGTCGCGTCGGCGCTGGCGGAGGAGCATGAAACGGTCGACCTGACGGGGCCGGAAGCGCGGGAGAAGGAATACCGCTTCGGCGGGGATGAGCTGGTCATCATCGGCGCGCCGGTCTACGCGGGCAGGCTCCCGCCGGTGAAGGGCCTGCTGACCAATCTTCACGGCTGCCGCACTCCGGCGGTCTATCTCGTGAGCTACGGCAACCGCGCCTACGACGACGCGCTGCTCGAGCTGCAGGACCTGTGCGAGGCGAAGGGATTCCGGGGCGTGGCGGCGTCCGCATGGATCGCGCCGCACACGTTCTCCGCGAAGATCGGCGCGGGCCGTCCCGATGAGGCGGACAGAGCGAAGATCAGGGTCTTTGCGGAAAAAGTGAGAGACATCCTGCGGGGAGCGCTGCGGGAGGCGTCCGTTTCCGTGCCGGGCGGCCATCCCTACTGTCCGGTGAAGCGCATGCCTTTCCATCCGGAAGGGAGCGAAGCCTGTGTCCGCTGCGGGCGCTGCGCCGCGGTCTGTCCCGTGCGGGCCATTTCGCGGCCTGCGCCGGAGAAGACCGACGCGGAGAAATGCATTGACTGCCTCGCCTGCGTCCGGGCCTGCCCCGTCCGGGCGAGAAATGTGTACCGTCCGCCGCTCGCCCAGATCGGCGCGGGATGCGAGGCTCATTTCCTCACGCCGAGAAAAGAACCGGAATTTTTTTTCTGATACAGGCATAAAAAAGAGCCGCCCGAAAGGGCGGCCTTTTATATTTACGCCTCGCGCTCCGATTTTTTCTTGTGGACGAAGTAATAGAAGGGAACGGCGATGAACGCCGCGCCGAGGCCCATGACGAGCTGCTGCATGGTTGCCTGCGCGAGGAGCCACACGCTGACCAGCACGGCCACGACCGGGATGACCGGGCCGCCGGGGATCTTGAAAGCCCGCGGGGCGTCAGGCATCTTTTTCCGGAAGACCGGAATGGAGAGGCACGTCGGGATGTACTGGGAGAAGCGGGATACGACGCTGATGGAAGCGAGGTATGTGAAGCTTCCCGTATAGGCGATGAGCGCCGCGATGACCGTGGAGATGATGATCGCCCAGTACGGCGCGCCGTAGCGGTTCCGCGCCGCGATGAACTGCGGGAGCATTTTCTGCTCCGCCAGCGCCAGGCAGCTGTGGGGCGTGACGAAGGAAGAACCGATGCAGAGGCTGCCGATGGAGATCAGCGTGCCCGCGGCGATGACCGCCGTGCCGAAGGAACCGGCCACGCGGCCGAAGGCTTCCTGCACCGGTGCGGTGGTATCGGCCAGTTCGTAGCCCATGATGCCGATGGCTACGGCCAGGAGCAGCACGTAGATGGCGGCCACCACGAAAATGGTGATGATCGTGGCGCGGGGGAGATTCTTCTGGGGATTCTCCATTTCCGCCGCCGCCACGGCGATGCTCTCAAATCCGGTGAAGGCGAAGAAAAGCATGACCGCCGCCGCGCCGAAGGTGCCCGGCGTGTATTCACCGCCCGGGAAGAGCGGCGTGAAATTGGACGGCTCGATAAAGAAGATGCCGATGCCGATGAAGAGGACGAAGGGGATGAGCTTGGCGATGGTGGCCACATTCTGCACGATCTTGTACAGCGGGACGCCGAAGAGATTGACCCCCGCCAGGATGGCAAAGATCACCGTGACGATGACATTCTTCATGAAGTCATCCGCAAGAGACGGCATGATGCCGGCCAGCGCCGTGGCGAATCCCACGCCCATGGTGGAAAAGGCGATGACGCGGGTCATCCATGTGAGGAATCCCACTTCATAGCCGATAAAATCGCCGAAGGCTTCCTTGGCGTAGATGTACGCGCCGCCGTTGTCCTTGAAGAGGCCGCTCGCCTCGGCGAAGCAGAACGTGATCGCCAGGACGAGAAACATGTCGAAGATCATGACGAGAAGGCTCGCCGGGCCGATGAGGTCGACTGCCTTGTTCGGCAGCAGGAAGATCCCCGAGCCGATGATGCCGTTGATGCCGAGGAGCACGATGCTCCAGAATCCCAGTTTATTGGAACCCATACATACACTTCCTTTCAGTGAAGAGGCGGGAGCGCCGCTTCGGAGAGATCATTTGCCGCGGAACGCTTCCGCGCGGGCGATGAAATCCGCAAAGAGCGCGCGCATTTCCGGGTGCTCCTGCCACATGTTTTCGGGATGCCACTGCACGGCGACGATCTGATCGCTCTCCGCGGATTCCACGCATTCGATCACGCCGTCCGGCGCCTTCGCCGTCACGCGCAGCCCCGGCGCGGGGTCTTTGATCGCCTGATGGTGGCGGGAATTGATGTAAGCTCTCTTGCCGAGGGCGTGGAAGATCACGCTGCCTTCCTCGATATCGATGTGATGAGTGGGATAGGCCCCCGGCGCCGCCTGGGAATGACGGATATAAGCGTCAGGATTCTGCGAGGGCAGATCCTGATACACCGTGCCGCCCATCAGCACATTGATGAGCTGGCAGCCGCGGCAGATGCCGAAAATCGGCTTGCCGGAAGCACGGAATGCCCGGAAGATTTCCGTTTCAAAAACATCCCGCAGATAATTTGTCGTGCCGATTTTCCATGTCGGCTCCTCTCCGAAAAACGTCGGGTCCATATCCGGGCCGCCGGGCAGGACCAGCGCATCGAAAAGCTCCGCATAGTCGCTGCCGTCTGCATCCGGCACATCGGGCAGCACGATCGGAAGTGCCCCCAGCTCATGAATCACATCCACCAGCCCGCGGGCGGTGAACGGCGCACGGACCAGATTCGTCACATCCGAAGCATACGGATAGGTATCCGCCGTGATGGCGATACGAAGTTTTGACATATTGTTTTCCCCCTTGTCAAAAGTATGAATTCCTTTTCCGCGTCATCTCATCAGAGGACCGGCGAAAAAGCATATACCAATTATAAGAATTTCATGAGAGCCTTTCAAGTGTCCTGCCGGTGCTCCATGCAGGGAAGGCACAGGAAATGGGGAGAATTATCTAAAAAATATATAAAAGAACAAAGAAAAATAAAATATGGCAAAAATTTCATCAGTGGATAGAACCTGGAATTTTCTGATAAAATGAAAGTATAAAAATGGGTCATTATTTCATGAAGAAAAGTGATAACAGCGGCCGCAGGGAAAGCATGCCGCCGGGAGGAGAGGAGGAAAAGAAGATGAAAAACAGCAGGAAAATGAAAAAATGGGGCTGTGTGATGCTGGCTCTCATGAGCGGATTCATACTGCCTGGGATCGTGCAGGCCAACAGCGGATTGATCGATACGCCGCAGATTATTGACGAGGAGAATTATTATGTAGGAATCAAAGGCGCTTCGGGCAATGAAGTCATCATTGACAGGGATCTGGATGCCGGAGCTATCGGCGGTTATGCGGAATCTGATTCCGGAGACGCTGAGTCAAAGAATAACAGTGTGGCCGTGAGTGCCAGCACGGTTGGAGGTGATATCTACGGCGGCTATGCGTATTCTTATTGGGACGGAAACGAGGCAGCAAGCAATAACAGTGTGGCCTTGAATGCCAGCACGGCTGAAGGTACTATCTACGGCGGGTGGGCGTCCAGTTGGGGCGGCGTGGCCAATGCAAACAGTAACAGCGTGACCGTGGATGACAGCACGGTTGTTGAAGAGTCTGATTACGGTGGTAATATCTACGGCGGCTATGCGGATGCTGCGGATATTGCCAATGCAAACAGCAACAGTGTGACCGTGAATGCCAGCATGGTTGAAGGTACTATCCGCGGCGGCTATGCAGATGCTGGGGACATCGCCAATGCAAACAGCAACAGTGTGGCCTTGAATGCCAGCACGGTTAAATATGATATTTACGGCGGCTACGCGGATTCTGCAAAGAGCGGAGACGCTGAGTCAAAGAATAACAGTGTGGCCGTGAGTGCCACCACGGGGACATCTACGGCGGCTTGGCGAATTCTTATGGGGATGGAAACGCGGCAGTAAGCAGTAACAGCGTGACGGTGAGCGGCAGTACTGTTGCAAATATCTATGGCGGATGGGCAGATTCTTGGGAGAGCGGAAATGCAACGGCAAGCGGTAACAGTGTGACGGTGAGCGGCAGAACGGTTGTTGAAGAGTCTGATTACGGTGGTAATATCTACGGCGGCTATGCGGTTGCTGATGGGGGCGGAAATGCAACAGCAAGCAATAACAGAGTGACGGTGAGTGGAGGCAGTGTCGTAAATGATATTTTAGGCGGCTATGTGTATTCTGATTCCGGAGATGCGTATGTAGGGAATAACAGCGTGACGGTGAGCGGCAGTACTGTTGCAAATATCTATGGCGGATGGGCAGATTCTTGGGAGAGCGGAAATGCAACGGCAAGCGGTAACAGTGTGACGGTGAGCGGCAGAACGGTTGTTGAAGAGTCTGATTACGGTGGTAATATCTACGGCGGCTTGGCGAATTCTTATGGGGATGGAAACGCGGCAGCAAGCAGTAACAGGGTGACAGTGAACGGGGGTACGGTTAAAGGCACTGTCTACGGCGGCCGGGCATATTCTCTCACAGGAGCCGGCTATGCAAATAATAACAGTGTAACAGTGAGCAGCGGAACGATAACAGGGTCGGTCTACGGTGGTTATGTGCTTGGCGGAAGCGGTTTTGTAAATAACAACAAGATTATCCTGTCCGGCACGGCCGATGTGAGCAATGCCGATCTGTACGGAAGAAATTCGGAAGCCTCCGGAACAAATAACAATCTGGTCATCAACGGCTGGAGCGGAACGGTCAACAGCCTGAACAACTTTGATCAGCTGGAAGTCCGCGCCGTTGCCGGCAGGCGGAACCTGACAGCCGGTGATAGGATTTTCCTATTTACGGTTACGAACGGAGTAGATGACAGCTTCAGTCAAAATCCCGAGGGACAAAAAGTCAATGCGCAGGCCGGCGTAGCGCTCACCGTTGACGGTACGATTGAGAAGGACGGAAATACGTTGCTGATGGATACCGCATCTGTCCGCGCGAGCGACCAGACCGTCATTGCTGTTGAAAGCCGGGCGGCCTCCGTGGCTGCGGTCGGACGCGGGGCGGAAGCTGTCACCGACAGCCTGGACACCCTCCGCGGCAGAGGGGAAGGACTGAGCACCTTTGCCTCCATCATAGGAAGCCGGAGCCGGTACAATACAGGAAGCCATGCAGACGTGAACGGCTGGAACGGCATCGTCGGCACAGCCTGGACCCGGGAACTCACCTCGGGCACCCTGAGCTACGGAGCCTTCTATGAAAACGGGGGAGGAAGCTACGACACCCATAATACGATCAACGGTAGAACCTACCGGGGAGACGGAGACACCGTCTACAACGGCGGCGGGCTCCTCCTGCGCTGGGAAACCAATAGCGGGACCTACACCGAAGCCTCCCTCCGTGCAGGCATGGTAAAGAACGAAGTAGGACCGTCGCTGGAATTTGCAGGGAACCGGTACGGCTTCAAGACAGAGAACAACTACTACGGAGGGCACGTAGGAATCGGACGGATCATGGAAAGAGATGACGGAGACGCATGGGACATCTACGGGAAATACTTCCATATGCACCATGAAGGAGACACCGTGACCATAGCGGGAGACGAATTCGCCTTTGACTCCGTGAACAGCGACCGCCTGCGCGTAGGAGCACGCTACCTGGATCGGAAGAACGGCCGGTTCACAGGCTACTACGGACTGGCCTATGAATACGAATTCAGCGGAGACACGGGAGGGACAGCGAACCACCACGCGATGTACACACCGTCCCTGCAGGGAAGCACCGTGATAGGAGAGATCGGATTCCGTGGGACACCGGGAGAAGATTCCCCGTGGAGCTTTGAAGTAAGCCTGAGAGGCTATGCAGGGAAACAGGAAGGCATCAGCGGAGCCGTGACGGCAGCATACTCCTTCTGAACAGGAAGAAAAAGGCAGAAAAAAGAGACCGGGGAAACCCGGTCTTTTTGTATGGGAATAAATAACAGAGAAATAAAATCCGAAAGTAGATAAGTACCGGGAAATTCAGTAAAATAAAGATATAAAAGCAAGTCGTTATTTGATAAGGAAAAGTAATAACAGCGACAGCAGGGAAAGCATGCTGCCGGGAGGAGAGGAGGAAAAGGAAATGAAGAACAGCAGGAAGATGAAAAAATGGGGATGCGTGATGCTGGCCCTCATGAGCGGATTCATACTGCCGGCAGGGGCGGTAACAGCCAGCAGCGGATTGAGCGATACGCCGCAGATCATTGACGAGGAGAATTGTTATGTAGGAATCAAAGGCGCTTCGGGCAATGAAGTGATCATTGACAGTGATTTAAAAGCCGGAGCTATCGGCGGTTATGCGGATTCCGATTCCGGCGATGCTGAGGCGAGCAATAACAGCGTGACAATGAACGACGGCGGTGTCGAAAATTGTATTTCCGGCGGTTATGCGAATCTTTATTCCGGAAATGCGGTGGCAAAGAACAACAGCGTGACGGTGAACGGAGGAACGGTTAAAGATTCCGGCGCCAGAGATATCTATATTTCCGGGGGCTATGCGTATACTGAATCCGGAGACGCCTATGCAGGCAATAACAGAGTGACAGTGAACGGCGGTACGGTTGAAGTATCTATCTACGGCGGCGATGCATATTCTTATTTCGGCGACATAACAGTAGAGAATAACAGCGTAACGGTGAACGGCGGTACGGTTGAAGGTGGGATTGAAGGCGGCTGTGCGTATTTTTGGAAGGACGGAAATACGGCAAACAGCAACAGCGTGACAGCAAAGAATAACCGCGTGACGGTGAGCGGCGGTACTGTTGAAAGTTATATTAGAGGCGGCTATGCGAGTTCTTCTGAGGGAGGGAATGCAACGGCAGAGAATAACAGTATGACGATGAGCGGCGGTACGGTTAAAGGTACTATCTACGGCGGCTTGGTAGATTCTTATGAGGACGGAAATGCAACGGCAAACAATAACAGTGTAGCCGTAAGCGGCGGTACTGTTAAATCTACTATTTCCGGCGGCGGTGCGTATTCTGATTCTGGCGACGCAACGGCAGAAAACAACAGCGTGACGGTGAGCGGCGGTACGGTTGAAAGTTATATTAGAGGCGGCTATGCGAGATCTTATGAGGACGGAAATGCAATAGCAGAGAATAACAGTGTGACGATCAGCGGCGGCAAAGTTGCAGGCGAAGTCTACGGCGGTTATGTGAAAGGTAGTACAGACAGTACTGCTGCCGGCAACAGCATTATTCTGTCCGGTACAGCCGATGTGAGCGGGGCCGATCTGTACGGAAGAAATTCGGAAGCCTCCGGAACAAATAACAATCTGGTCATCAACGGCTGGAGCGGAGCGGTAAAGAGTTTGCACAACTTTGATCAGATCCAGGTAAAGGCGTTGGCAGGCGGATTGGATCTGACTGCCGGGAAGCGGACGGTATTTGTAAATACCGCTGAGGGAATTTCTGGCGGCTCGCTTAATCCGACAGAGGCAAAAGAGATGCAGGCCGGTGTGGCACTCACCGTCAGCGGGAATATGGGCATCAGTAAAGACAATAAGGATATCTATATAGATGTGACCGGTGTCCGTGCGAGCGACCAGACCGTCATTGCCGTTGAAAGCCGGGCGGCTTCTGTGGCTGTGGTCGGACGCGGGGCGGAAGCCGTCACCGACAGCCTGGACACCCTCCGCGGCAGCGGGGAAGGTCCTGACACCTTTGCGGCGGTCATTGGCAGCCGGAGCCGCTACGATACGGGCAGCCATGTGGACGTGAACGGCTGGAACGGCATTGCCGGCACGGCCTGGACCCGGGAGCTCTCCTCGGGCACCCTGCGCTACGGCGCCTTTTATGAAAACGGCGGCGGCAGCTACGATACCTTCAATACGATCAATGGCAGCTCCTACCGCGGCAGCGGCGACACCGTCTACAATGGCGGCGGCCTTCTCCTGCGCTGGGAGACTCGCAGCGGGACCTACACCGAAGCCTCCCTCCGGGCCGGCATGGTGAAGAACGAAGTGGGACAGGCGCTGGAATTTGCAGGAAACCGGTACGGCTTCAAGACAGAAAACAACTACTACGGAGGCCACGTGGGCATCGGCCGGATCATGGAACGGGACGACGGGGATGCGTGGGATATTTACGGAAAATATTTCCATATGCACCACGAGGGAGACACCGTGACCATAGCGGGCGACGAATTCGCCTTTAATGCCGTGGACAGCAACCGGCTGCGCGTGGGCGCACGCTACCTCGACCGGAAGAACGACCGCTTCACCGGCTACTACGGCGTGGCGTGGGACTACGAATTCAGCGGAGACACGGGAGGCACGGCGAACCATCACGCCATGTACACGCCGTCTCTGAAAGGCAGCACGCTGATCGCGGAGATCGGCTTCCGCGGAACGCCGGGCGGAGATTCTCCGTGGAGCTTCGGCGTGGACCTGAGAGGCTACGCCGGAGAACAGGAAGGCCTGAGCGGCACCGTGACGGCGGCATATTCTTTCTAAAAAGGAAAAATAAAAGAGACCGGGGAGACCCGGTCTTTTTGTGTGGAAAAAGGGAAACACAGCAGGTCCATGCCCGCAAAGGCAGAAGTGCGGAAGAAACTACCAAAAACCCCATACGAGCTCGGGCCGAAAATTCTTTTCTGCCGGAGGCGAACCGCGAGGCATGGCAGGGATATGCAAATGCGTGATGGCGGAAAGCGGTTCCGCAATAGGGAATGCTCAGGCGAAATACCAAAAGGATGATAATTTATAGGATTTATTTTCCTTTGTTCCTAGTGATAGCACTTTTACTGCGGGGGTGCCAAACTGAAAAATAAAAAAGACAGTTTCTTAGATCGTATCGTAAGAAACTGTCTTTTTTTGTCTGGCGGAGTGGGGGGGATTCGAACCCCCGCACCGGTTGCCCGGTCTAACGATTTAGCAAACCGTCCTCTTCAGCCACTTGAGTACCACTCCATATCGGTGACTTATCTAAAATACTATATTTCCCGGAGCTTGTCAAGCATCGGCGCCGAGAGAAATCTTTGGCAAATGGCGGGGGAGAAGGATGGTTATGATATAATTAAAAACAGAAATGAATGAGCCGGGGATGCCCGGTTTTCGCTGAGATGCCTTGCGGGCATGTGAGGAAACTATGAGAAAAATCAGATATATGGCGGCTTTGCTGGCGGCATGTCTCTTTTCGCCGGTGTGGGCCGCGGAGGAAGCGGGAAAAGCGCTTCCCGCCGTTCCCGAGGCGCAGGCGCAGACGGCCGGAACGGAAGCGGAGGCGGTGAAAGCGCGCCCTGCCGCGAAGAACAGTGCCGACAGCGATCCGGAAAAGGGAAAAGAGACGGATGTCCGTTCTTCGGAAAAGCAGATGAAGAAAGACCGGGGAGACCGAAAGACAGTCCTCCGCGGCGGCGGGAAAACGGTGAAAGCGGAAAAGGACCGCCGGAACAGCCCGGAGGATCGGAAAGAGAAGGCTTTCCGGGGCGGCAGAGAAAAAAGCCGGCTGAAGAACGGCGCGGGGCCGGACAGCCGGGCGGAGAAAGCCGGAAAGGCAGATGAAAAAGAGAAAGAAGACAGCTCCGGCGGAAAAGACGGCGGCGTGATCGTGGAGGTGCGCAGCTATGAGCCGCAGGTCACCATCGAGCCGCTGCCGGTGGTGGAGATCCGCGCCGATGAGAAATAGGAAAATATACTGGCGGTATAGGTAAAATCAATATCGCTTCCGGCAGGATTTCATTTACAATGTAAGATAGAGTCTGACTTGTGTAGAACGGGAGGGAATTATGACCATATCCAGTTTGCTTAGAATATTGGCGGAGACACAGATGAATGACAGCGGCCGCGATGATCTGACGAATCTTCATGAAGAAGCGCAGAAAGCGTGGCGCCGCGCGGACCGCCGCATTGAAAGAGCCCGCGCGGGAGCGCAGGAAGCGATGGGTGTGCTGGAACGGATCCGCATCAATGTCATGGCGGTGCAGATGGATGAATTCCTGAAGGAATTTGAATCGCTCCGCAATGTGGACCTCAGCGACTGCGCGGATGTGATTCCCCTGCCTGCGGAGCCGCTTGACCTGAAGAAGCTCCACACGCTGGTGGATATGTATGACCGCATCCGGGACGCGGGGACGCTGGGATATTCCGCGAGCACCGAGTCGACATTCTACTTCGGCCCGGGGCTGCTCACGCTGTACGCGCGCACGCCTGAATTTCACTTCACGCAGGAAACCATCTCCGACGGATCAAAAGAGTCGCTGGAAATGGTCGCCAGAGATCTGCAGAATTTCGGTGCGAAAGTGACGGAGATCTGCTCTCACCTCCAGTCCATCCGCCATGCCGCGGAGAAGGCCGCCAGCGTTATGTACGACCTGGGGGATTTCCTCGACGACGGGATGAAGGACATTCAGATGCTGAAATCGACCCGCGGGAACAATTGGAAAAATTTCAGCCGCAATGACAAGCTCTTCGTGGCCAGAGGCGTGCAGATCGCGATCCTCGTCCAGGACATGGCGGATTTCCACGTGCTCACGGAAGACGGACATATCAAGGAATCGCTGAAAACGGCGACGAAACACGCCAGGGATGTCATCCATCTGCTGGGCGCATAAAACCATAAAATATGCAGGCTCTCTACGGGGCCTGCTTTTTTTCGCGGAAGGATAGTATAATAAAAAGAAAGACAGAGAGAGGCCGCTTTTCTTTTGCCGCGGGAAAATGCGGAAAATTTCTCTTTCTATACGTATTTCTATTTGGTATAATAATTGATTATGTGAACCAATGTATCAGGGAGGGAAGTAATGAAACATCAGGAAACAGTGATCATCGTCGACTTCGGCGGACAGTACGCGCAGCTCATCGCGCGGCGCGTCCGGGAATGCGGCGTTTACTGCGAGATCCTTCCGTACACGAAGACGGCGGAAGAGATCCTGGCGCACGACCCGAAAGGCATCATCCTCTCCGGCGGCCCGTCCAGCGTGAACGCGGAAGGGGCTCCGAAAATGGATACGGCCGTATTCAATGCGGGCGTGCCGGTGCTGGGCATCTGCTACGGCATGCAGCTCATGTGCAGCTCCCTCGGCGGGAAAGTGGCCCGCCCGGACAAGCACGAATACGGGCACACCCTGTTCTTCCGCGACGGCAGCTGCCCGCTCTTTGAGGGCGTTTCCGAAAAAACGGCGGTATGGATGAGCCACGGCGATTCCGTCGCCGACATGCCGGCGGGATTCGGCCTCGCGGGCCATACGGAGCTCACGCCCACCGCGGCGGTCGCCGATGAAGCGCGCCGCCTCTACGGCGTACAGTTCCATCCGGAAGTCGTCCATACGGAAGAAGGCACGCAGATGCTGAAGAATTTCCTCTTCGGGATCTGCCGGTGCGAAGGCGGCTGGTCCATGGGCAGCTACATCGATATTGCGGTGCAGCAGATCCGTGAGCAGGTAGGCAGCCATAAAGTCATCTGCGCGCTCTCCGGCGGCGTGGATTCCTCCGTGGCGGCTGTTCTCGTGCACAGAGCCATCGGCGATCAGCTGACCTGCGTATTTGTCGATCACGGATTCCTCCGCCTCGGCGAAGCGGAACAGGTCGTGGAAACGTTCCGCAACAAATTCCATATGAACCTCATCCATGTGGACGCTTCGGAACATTTCATGTCCCTCCTGAAAGGCGTGACCGATCCGGAAACGAAGCGCAAGACCATCGGCGCGGAATTTATCCATACCTTCCAGAGAGAAGCGGACAAGCTGGACGACGTGAAATTCCTCGTCCAGGGCACGCTCTATCCGGACGTGGTGGAAAGCGGCACCGCCACCGCGGCGACCATCAAGAGCCACCACAACGTGGGCGGCCTCCCGAAGGATATGAAATTCCAGCTCATCGAACCGCTCCGCGAACTCTTCAAAGACGAAGTGAGAGAACTGGGCCGTCAGCTGGACATGCCGGAAGAAGTCGTGAACCGCCAGCCCTTCCCGGGGCCGGGCCTCGCGATCCGCATCATCGGCGAGATCACCGAAGAGCGGCTGGACATCCTGCGCCGCGCTGATTTCATCGTGAGAGACGTCATCCAGAAGAGAGGCCTCTACAATGACATCTGGCAGTCCTTCGCCATCCTGCCGGCTTCGATCCGCAGCGTCGGCGTCATGGGCGACGAACGCACTTACGACTACACCGTGGGTATCCGCGCCGTGACCAGCTCCGACGGCATGACGGCAGACTACGTCCGCTTCCCGTGGGAAGTCCTCGACGAAATGAGCCGCCGCATCGTAAACGAAGTAGAAGGCGTGAACCGCGTAGTCTACGACGTCACCTCCAAGCCGCCGAGCACCATCGAGTGGGAATAAGAAAATAAACGATAAAAAAGACATCTCTGTTTTAGGCAGGGATGTCTTTTTTGCGTGGGAAAATGGGAAAGAAAAAAGCGGCGCGGGCCGCTATCACATAGGAAAAGCCGGGGTGCCGATAGGGCCCCGGCTTTTTTATCAGGTTATTCTTCGTCTCCGCAAAGTTCCTGGAAGAGTTCGTGTACGGACTGGATCTTATCGATACGCCATGCGTTGGCGCCGCAGAAGATGAGGGCATTGTCCACATCGCCGCGGGCCGCGCGGATGAGCGCCATGCTGATGCAGTACTGCGTCGTTTTCGGGTCGCAGGTCTTCAGGCAGTGGAAGCAGGTTTCCGGCGGGACTCTTTCCGTGGACATTCTCTTGACGAAAGGATTGAGCAGCGCGCGGCCCACCATGTGCACCGGGCTGTTTACGAGGGTGATGTCCTCTTTTTTCGCCTTTACGTACATTTCCTTGAAGGCCTGCGCGGCGTCGCATTCCCAGGTCGCCACGAAGCGGGTCGCCATCTGCACGCCGGAGAGGCCGAGAGAGAGGTAGTGTTCAATGTCTTTCCGGTCGAAGACGCCGCCGCCGAATACGACGGGGATCTTGCGCTGGAATTTTTCTTCAAAGGTATGGATGACGGCGAGGATCTCGAGGATCTCTTTTTCATAGCCGTCATTTTCGTGCTCCGCCACCTGTTCACGGGTGTAGCCCAGATGGCCGCCGGCCTTCGGGCCTTCGATGACGACCAGATCGGCGGTGCGCTTATGATGGCGCGCCCACACGTTGAGCAGGACTTTCGCCGCTTTCGCGGAAGAAACGATGGGAGCGATCTTGACATTGGTGCCTTCCACGAGGCCGGGCAGATCCATGGGGAGGCCCGCGCCGGAGACGATGAGGTCCGCGCCGCCTTCGACAGCGCATTTTACGTAGTCGTCATAGTAGTAGCCGCGGGACATGATGTTGACGCCGATGATGCCGTTCGGCGCGGTCTCACGGGCTTTTTTCAGTTCCTGCTTGAGGATGCGGCAGTTCGCTTTGAAACTGCTGGCGAAGAAATCCGGTTCATTGAAGCCGGGCTGCGCGGCGGAGATGATGCCGACGCCGCCTTCTTTCGCCACGGCGCCCGCCAGCCCGGAAAGGCTGATGCCGATGCCCATGCCGCCCTGGACGATGGGATAGCGCGCGGTGAGATCGCCGATTTTAAGTTCTGGAAGTTTCATACATAGACTCCTTTATGGCATTGCTGCCTGTGTATTTTATGCCGGTGAGCGATTGATATCCAAATGATTATCACTGTAAAGCTTTATTCTCATAGTCTACTCTAAATCTTGACAGATATCAATACTTTTTGCGGGAGCCGGGACTGGCGGGACATGACGGGCCGCGTTCCGCCGGAGAGTGCTTATTTTTTACTTGTTGATGATTTCCCGCTGCCCGCTGGGGCCCGCTCATTTTCCGGCGCGCGTTTTCCCGCTCCTTTTCGTTCCGCCGCCGCTGCAGATTTTCCGCTGCTCATTTTCCGGCGGCCCATGCGGGACGGCTGAAAAATGAGCGCCGCCGGCCGTCGGGGGTGCGGGGATTGACTGGTTATGATATAGTATTATCAGCAGGTGATAATTATGACGACGCAGATCCGTCTCGACAAGGACACAAGAAGGGAACGCATAGCCGCCATGCTGCGGCAGGATCCGGGCAGGACCGACCGCTCTCTGGCCGAAGCTTTTGGCGTGTCCGTCGCGACGGTGCGCCTCGACCGGAGGATGCTGGGCATCCCGCAGATGCGGGACCGCCTGGAAGCGGCTGTGCAGGGCGCTTCGGAGCATCTCCGGGATATGGAGATCATCGCGCTCGAAAAAGGGAAAAACGGTCTGGCCCTCGTTCATACGACGGATGAGATGACCGGCGCGGACGGGATCGTCCCGGCGGAGAAGCTCTACGGCATTTCCGCGGAGCTCGCGCAGACGGTGGTGGATCAGCCTTTCGCGCCGACGCAGGTGGGCAATATCAAGTACAAGACGCCCTGCGGGAGCGGCGCGCAGCTTGCGGTAAGGGCGAAAGTCGTCCGCATGCACGGCAGCAAGCAGTATATTTACGTGCAGATCATCACGAAGGATATAGAAATTTTCCGCGCGAAGTTTATCATGAACGTCGCAGGACGGGATAAAGGAGCAATGGATGGAAAAAATAGCGGTTGACGCGATGGGCGGGGATTACGCGCCTCTGGAGATCGTACTCGGCGCCATACAGGCGGTGAGGGATTTCCGTATCCCCGTGGTTCTCGTGGGCGCGGAGGATCAGATACGGGAGATTCTGAAAAAGAACGGCGCCGATAAGGAAGAGCTGATCGAGATCCGCAATACGACGGAAGTCATCGGCATGGACGAGCATCCGGGAATGGCGTACCGCAAGAAGAAGGACGCTTCCGTTTCCGTGGGGGCGAGAATGGTGCGCAACGGAGAGTGCGGGGCGCTGGTCGCTCCCGGCTCGACCGGAGCGGCGGTGACGGCGGGACTTTTCGGCATCGGCCGTATCCGCGGCATCGAGCGTCCGGCGATCCTGACGCCGATCCCGAATAAAAAGGGAGGATACACGTTTCTCATCGATTCCGGCGCGAGCTCTCAGGCAAAGCCGGTGAATCTGGTGCAGAATGCCGTTCTCGGTTACTGGTATGCGAAGCGGGTGCATCATATTGAAGATCCGAAGATCGGCCTGCTCAATATCGGTACGGAGAGCATCAAGGGCAGTCCCCTCGTGGCGGAAGTTTTCGAGATGCTGGAGAAGCAGAATCTTTTCACTTTCGCGGGGAACTGCGAAGGCCGGGACATCCCGTCCGGCGATTTCGACGTGGTCGTCACTGACGGGTTTACGGGCAATGTGGTGCTGAAATTCGGCGAGGGCGTAGGGGGCCTCTTCCTGACGATCCTGAAGGACGCCGTCGAGAAGGGCGGGATCACCGCCAAGATCGGCGCGCTGCTTCTGAAGCCGGCCCTCAAGAAATACATGATGAAACGTCTGGATTACGCGGAATACGGCGGCGCGCCCCTGCTCGGACTGAAGGGGGGACTCGTCATCTGCCACGGCGCGTCCAAGGCTTGGGCGATCCGCAATGCCATCCATGTGGCGGAGCAGCTGGCGAGCGAGCACATTCCCGAGCTCGTCGCAGACGCGCTGAAAGGGGAATCCCTGACCGTGGCCGACCTGAAAGAAAACGATGACTGATATAGATTTTGCGTGGATTTATGACAGAGGAAGGTACGCAGTATGACAGAATTATTATCCGCAGGCATTCTGGCGACGGGCCATTATGCGCCGAAAAAGATTCTTTCCAATGAAGATCTGGAAAGAATGGTGGAAACTTCGGATGACTGGATCCGCACGCGCACGGGGATCGAGACCCGGCACATCGCGGCGGACAGCGAAGATACGTCCGACCTGTGCGTCGCCGCGGCCAAAGCGGCTCTAGAGAAGGCGGGACTCACGCCGGATGACATTGATTTCGTCATGGTAGGCACCGCGTCTCCGGACTATGTGGTTCCGTCCACGGCGTGCCTCGTACAGGCAAAGCTCGGCTGTTCCCATGCGGGGGCGATGGATTTCTCCGCGGGATGCTCCGGCTATATTTACGGGATCACGCTGGCGTCTCAGTTCGTGAGGAGCGGGCTCTATAAGCATGTCCTCGTCATCGGCGCGGAAGTGCTCTCCCGCCTCGTGAACTGGCAGGACCGCACGACGTGCATCCTTTTCGGCGACGGCGCGGGCGCGGCGATCGTCGGCCCTGTGGAAGACGGCTACGGCTACATCGCCTCGGATCTCGGCAGCGACGGAAGCCTCGGCGGCATCCTGAATATTCCCGCCAGCGGCATCGCGGAACCGGTCACGCACAGAGCCATCGATTCCGGGCGGATCTACATCCATATGGAAGGTTCGGAAGTCTTCAAGCACGCCGTCCGCCATATGGAAGGCGTCACGAAGAGCGTCATGGCCAAAGCGGGCATTTCCATCGACGACGTGGCCCTCTTCATCGCGCATCAGGCGAATTACCGCATCATCAGCGCGACGGCGAAGAAGCTGGGCGTGCCTGATGAAAAGGTCTATATCAACGTAAATAAATACGGCAATACGTCGGCCGCGTCCATCGGCATCGCTCTGGACGAAGCGGTGGCGGAAGGCCGTCTGAAGAAAGGCGATTATCTCGTTCTCACCGGCTTCGGCGCGGGCCTGACCTGGGGCTGCGTCGTGCTGAAGTGGTGCTGAGCGGAGACAGAAGACGAAGAGCGCGCCGGAAGGCGGCATTATAAAAAATGAGGTGGTACAGTTGAAGAAAGCATTTATTTTCCCCGGGCAGGGGTCTCAGAAAGTGGGCATGGTGAAAGACCTGTACGACAAGTACGATTCCGTCAAGGCGATCATTAGAGACGCTGACGAGACGCTGGGATTCTCCATTTCCGGGATGATGTTCGAAGGACCCGATACGGAGCTCATGAAGACGGAATTCACACAGCCGGCGATCCTCACGGCGAGCGTCGCCTGCTGGCAGGTGCTCCGGGAAAACGGCATCTCCGCGGAAGCGGCGGCAGGCCACAGCCTGGGCGAATATTCCGCGCTGGTAGCGGCGGGAGCGATCCCCTTCTCCGACGCGGTGCACACGGTGCATCTCCGCGGACGCTTCATGCAGGAAGCGGTGCCGCTGGGCGAAGGCGGCATGGCGGCAGTCATCGGACTCGACCCGGAAAAGATCGTCGAGATCTGCGGAAAAGTCTCTGAAACAGAAGGCGCCGTGCAGGCGGTCAATTTCAACTGCCCCGGGCAGACAGTCATCGCCGGCGCGACGAAAGCCGTCGAAGCGGCGTGCGGCGAACTGAAAGCAGCCGGTGCGAAGCGCGCCCTCATGCTGAAAGTCAGCGCTCCTTTCCACTCTACGCTGATGGAACCGGCGGCGCTCCGCCTGAAAGAAGTGCTGGACAAGATCACCATCCGCGACGCGGAGATCCCCGTCTATGCGAACTTCAATGCGAAGGCGGAAACGAAAGCCGACGAGATCCGGGAGAACCTCATCATGCAGGCGGCGCATGCCGTGCACTGGGAAGAATCGGTGCGCCGCATGATCGCAGACGGCTTCGATACCTATGTGGAAGTCGGCCCGGGCACTGTGCTCTCCGGATTCATGCGCAAGATCGACAAGACGCAGACCTCCATGCACGCGGAAGATATTCAGACCATCGAAGATACAGTAAAGGCACTCAAAGGAGAAGAATGATGGAAAACGTAGAAAAAGCAGCGCTCGTCACCGGCGCTTCCCGCGGCATCGGCCGCGCCGTCGCCATCGCGCTGGCGAAGAAAGGCTATGCCGTAGCCGTCAACTACGCAGGCAGCCAGAAAGCGGCGGAAGACGTGAAAGCCGCCATTGAAGCGGAAGGCGGCCGGGCGATCGTCATCCAGGGCGACGTATCCAAAGCGGAAGATGTGGAAAAAGTATTCGCCGCGGTGAAGGCGGAATTCGGCCGCCTGGACGTGCTCGTCAACAACGCGGGCATTACGAGAGACAGCCTGCTGCTCCGGATGAAGGAAGAAAACTGGGACGCCGTCATCGACACCGACCTGAAGAGCGGCTTCCTCGCCATCAAAGCGGCCGCGCCGATCATGATGAAGCAGAGAAAAGGCGCGATCATCAATATCGCCTCCGTCGTGGGCATCACGGGCAATGTGGGCCAGATCAATTATTCCGCCGCGAAAGCCGGCGTGATCGGCATGACGAAGACCGCAGCGAAAGAACTGGCGGCCCGCGGCATCCGCGTGAACGCGGTGGCGCCCGGATTCATTGAAACATCCATGACCGATGTCATTCCCGAAAAGATCAGAGAAGACATGATCCATTCCGTACCGCTGGGACGCATGGGCCAGGCGGAAGACGTTGCCAATGCGGTATGCTTCCTCGCATCGGAAGAAGCATCCTACATCACCGGACAGGTTTTGAAGGTAGACGGTGGAATGGTAATGTAATATAATCAGTGTGTATAATCATCCAATGAAAGGTGGTGAAAACGAATGAGCACTTTTGACAGAGTCAAGAAAATTGTTGTCGACCAGCTGGGCGTCAACGAAGCTGATGTACAGATCGACTCCACGTTTATCGACGATCTCGGCGCAGATTCTCTGGATATCGTTGAACTGATCATGGCATTTGAAGAAGAATTCGAAATCGAAATTCCGGACGATGCAGCAGAAAAGATCAAGACTGTACGCGATGCAGTAGACTACATCGACAATCAGCTCCAGAAATAAGAGACTGGAATGGCAGTGCGGGGAATGTGCAGTGCATTCCCCAGCGGCCATTTTTTTGCGAGGATGCTTCACAAAAGCGGACGTGCGGAATGCCCGCTTTTTTGAGGTATTGTCACAGAAAGTCCGAAAGGAATTTTGTATTAATAGGTATAAAAATAAAGAGAAACAAAAAGCCGCGCGGAGGAGTGTTCCGCGGGCAGTGCGGTTTCAGTATGCAGAGAGGTGTTGTAAAGAATGAAAAGAAGAGTAGTCATTACCGGTATCGGCGTCGTATCCCCCGTGGGCATCGGTGTGGAAGATTTCTGGAACAATCTGCTGGCAGGCAAATCCGGCATCGGCCCGATCACCCAGTTTGACGCGGAAAATTTCCCGGTCAAGATCGCCGGAGAAGTGAAAGATTTTGATCCCGTCAAGTATGCGGGCGACAGGAAGACCGTCCGCCACATGGACAGAAACGCCCAGTTCGCCGTAGCGGCGGCTAAGATGGCGGCGGCTGACGCGAAACTCGACATGTCGCAGGAAGATTCGAACCGTGCGGGCACCATCATCGGCACCGGCATCGGCGGCATCTATACGATGGAAGATACGGTAAAGAAGATCGAACAGCGCGGCCCGGGCAAGGTCAATCCTTTCGTCGTGCCCATGATGATCGCTAATATGGCGTCCGCCCACGTTTCCATCCAGTTCGGGCTGCAGGGCCCGGTGCTGACGGATGTGACGGCCTGCGCGTCCGGCACGAACGCCATCGGCCAGGCGGCCCGCATGATCCAGTACGGCGACGCGGACATCATGTTCGCCGGCGGCACGGAAGCGGCAGTATGCCCGAGCCCCATGGCGGGATTCGCGGCCATGAAGGCGCTCTCCTCCAGAGACTGCCCGCCGGAAGAAGCGTCCTGCCCCTTTGACATCCGCCGCGACGGATTTGTCCTCGGTGAAGGCAGCGGCGTCCTGATCCTGGAAGAACTGGAACACGCGCAGAAGCGCGGCGCGCACATCTATGCGGAACTGGCGGGCTACGGCACGAACGGTGACGCCTATCATATCACCGCTCCGAGACCGGACGGCTCCACCCAGCTCCGGTGCATGCGGAACGCCCTCGCCGACGCGGGCGTCGCTCCGGAAGAAGTCGACTATATCAATGCGCACGGCACGTCCACGCATCTGAACGATATGAGCGAGACCGCGGCGGTAAAAGAACTGCTCGGAAAGCATGCTTATGAAATCCCCATGAATTCCACGAAATCCATGACGGGCCACCTCCTCGGCGCGGCCGGCGCGGTGGAAGCGGTGGTCTGTGTCCTCTCCATGGAGCACGGCAAAGTGCATCCCACCATCAATCTGAAAGAGAGAGATCCCGAATGCGATCTGGACTATGTCGCCGAGGGCTCGAGAGACGCGAAGATCGACGTGGCCATGTCCAATTCCTTCGGCTTCGGCGGCCATAATGCCGTTATCGTCCTGCGCCGCTGGAAAGCATGAGCAGCGCGGAGGCGCGGCGGAAAACCCGCCTGGCGCAGCTCCGGCAGTTTGCGGAAGAAAATAATATCCCCGTTCAGAATATCCAGCTCCTGGATACGGCGCTCACGCACACATCCTATGCCAACGAGCACAGGAATGAAGTGATTCATGACAATGAACGGCTGGAATTTCTCGGCGACGCCGTGCTGGATCTGGTGGTGGGGGAATACCTTTTCCTCCGGTTCCCGAATTGGCCGGAAGGCGATCTGACCCGCGCGAAAGCCAGCGCCGTATGCAAACCGGCCTGCGCGGAATGCGCGGCGAAATTCCGCATCGGCGAATACATGCGTCTCGGCAGAGGCGAAGAAATGTCCGGCGGGCGGACGCGCATCTCCATCCTCGGCGACGCTTTTGAAGCGGTCATCGGCGCGATCTACCTGGACAATAATTATGAAGTGGCGGCCCGCTTCATCCTGGGGCACATGAAAAAATTCCTCGACCTGATCGACCGGGGAGATTATGACCACGATTATAAATCCGATCTGCAGGAGCTCGTTCAGAAAAACGGCGACGTGGATATCCATTACGAAGTGATAAAGGACGAAGGGCCGGATCACGACAAGACGATCTGGATGGAGATCGCTGTCAACGGGAAACCCATGGGACGCGGCGTAGGCAAGAGCAAAAAAGAAGCGGCGCAGATGGCGGCGAAAGAGGCCATCTCGCACATCCGCGGCGGAGAGAGCTGGCCTGCGGCGCCGAGAGGATGAGCATGTCCGCGGAAGGAGGCTGTATGGCAGAAGTACTTTCTTCACCGGAAGAGATCGTCGCCCGGATCAGGGAAATCTACGGGCCGAATCATTTCATGATGGATTATTTCCAGATTTCCATTGATGAGATCCACTGCGGCAGCGTCACCGTGAGCCTGCGCACAGACCCGGCAAAGCACTGCAACCACCGGGGCGTCATCCACGGCGGCGTCATGGCGGCGCTGGCGGATTCCGTCACGGGCGTGACCGGAGCGAGCATGGGCTGCATGGTCGTCACGGTAAGTATGACTCTCGATTATATCCGCAACATCACACCGGGGAAAAAGATGAGCGTTACCAGTCATGTGAAGCACTGCGGGCACACCACCATGTCGATCGCGGCAGAGCTTCGCGATGAGGACGGACGGCTCATGTCCAATATCCTCGCGTCCATGATGATCATCGGCCATTTCCCGGAGATTCCCAGAAAGTGGTAAAAAATTATCCCTGCACGCGCAGCGCGTGCGGGGACTTTTTTTGTGCGCTTCCGCGGAGGCCCGCCCGGTCCCGCGTCCGAAGAGCCGCGGGCGGAGAGAATGCGGCCCGGCATTGACGGCGGCGGCGCGCCGTTTTACAATGGGGGCGTCTTTGAATAAGAAAGGCGCATGAAGAGCGCCTCTTTTGGATGAGGAGGAGCGTATGAAACTTCGCGCAAAGACCGCGGCTGTAATGACCGCGGCATTGCTGGCAACGGGTCTGTCCGCGGAAGCGGCGGCGCAGACATGGCCGGAAGCGGCGGGGAAAAATCTCCTTGTCGGGACATGGCGCGGACGGTACGGCGAGCTCCTGCGCGTGTCCGGGACGGCCGTGAACGGCGTGCCTTATCGGGTGGAGAGCGTGACGGATGACGGTTGGACGACGGTGGTGCGGATCGTGCTGAACGGCGGAGAGAAGCGGCTCGCTTTCTCCTTTCCCGGAGGGAACCGGAATTATATGATGAAGAATGATCTCACCACGGGCCGTTTCTCCGATGCCATGGATTACACCCGGAAGAGCGGCTTTTTCTGAAAATAGAAAACAGAGCAAACAAAAAAGCGGAAGATCCGAAGAGGGTCTCCGCTTTTTCGTTTCAGTCTTCCACGCCTTTCCTCGCCTGTACGCCCCGGTCATAGTAATGGCGGACTTTTTTCATTTCCGTGATGAGATCAGCCGCGTCGAGAAGGAGCTGGGGCGCGTTCCGTCCCGTGAAAATGAGCTCCACCTCCGGGCGGCGCGCGCTGAGGATGCGGCGGGTGTCATCGTCCGTGGCGAGGTCGTACCAGCAGGCCATATTGTATTCGTCGAGAATGACCACGTCATAATCTCCGGATACGGCTTTCACCGCTTCCTCAATGCCGTGAAGGATAAGATCACGGTATTCCTGCGGCGGATGGCCGGCGGGATAGACCGTGACGGCGTCTCCCCAGCGGCGGAGCTGCTCTTCGGAGAACATGCCTTCCTTGGCGATAAAGTAAGGCTTGCCGCAGGTGATGAGGGTCACGCCGGGGAGCGTCTGAAGGATCTTCTGCTCCGAATAGGCCAGTGATTTCATGAACTGAATGATGCAGATTTTTTTGCCGGCGCCGGCCGCGCGCACGGCGAGCCCGATGGCGGCGGTGGTTTTCCCCTTGCCGTCGCCCGTGTAGACCTGGATGTATCCTTTTTCCTTTTCCATGATGCCTCCTGAATAGACGGTTCTGTCTGTATTATACCCCGCCGCGGGAAGACCCGCGAACGGCCCGCGGAGGAAACGCGGGGCGCATGGAAATATTTCGGGGCATCAGGTATAATAAATTAATTTCTCTGCAAGGAGGCGCGGAATGGAGCGGGATGGATGGAACGGGGAATGGGCGGGACGCCTTTTCCGGCTGACGGCGGCGTACTGGATGGGCGGCGAGCGGCGGACGGCCGCGCTGTACCTGGCGGGGATCATCATCCTGACCGGGGCGGCGGTGTACATGATGCTCCTCCTGAACGACTGGTTCAATGATTTCTACAGCGCGCTTCAGGCGTATGACGCGGACGCCGTCTACAGCGGGCTCCTGCGGTTCACGGGGCTGGCCTTCGCGTACATTGCCTTTTCCGTCTATGCCTTTTATTTACAGCAGTGTCTGTCTCTCCGGTGGCGGAACTGGATGACCCGCGAATATCTGGAGAAGTGGACGGGGCGGCAGGTGTATTACCGCATGGAGATGTTTCTGCCCGGCGCGGATAATCCCGATCAGAGGATCTCCGAGGATATCCGCCTTTTCACGGCGAATACCCTTTCTTTTGCCATGGGTCTTTTTAAGGCAGTGGTGACGATCTTCTGCTTCATCTTTGTCCTTTGGGATCTGTCCGGCCCGCTCAGTGTGACCATCGGCGGGGAGACCTATGCCATTCACGGGTACCTGGTGTGGGCGGCGCTTTTTTATTCCGCCGCGGGCACGTGGCTCACGCACCGCGTGGGGAAGCGCCTCACGGGGCTGAATTTTGATCAGCAGCGGTACGAGGCGGATTTCCGCTTCGGCATGGTGCGCCTCAGAGATACGGCGGAGAGCGTCGCTTTTTACGATGGCGCGGCGAAGGAAAAGAGCCTGCTCCTGCGGCGTTTCCTTCTTGTCCTGTCGAATACGGTGCTCATCATCCGCAAGCAGAAGCAGCTCTCCTGGCTGACGAACAGCTACGGGCAGATCGCCATCATCTTTCCCTTCGTCGTGGCAGCGCCGCGGTACCTGGCGAAGGAGATCTCCCTGGGCGGGCTCATGCAGATCGGAAACTGTTTCGGCAAGGTGCAGGAATCCATGTCGTACTTCGTGGACATTTACGCGGCGCTGGCGGAATGGCGGGCCTGCGCGGACCGCCTCCTCACCTTTGACAGCCACGTGCGGGCGCTGGAAAGGGAAGAGAAAACGACAGCGGGCGGCCTCGTGCGGACAGAAGCGGATGAGGCGGCGCTGCGCCGCGCGGACATTGGTCTTCCCGGCGGAAGGCGGCTCATTTCCGGGGCGGACTGCGTCATCGCGGCGGGGGAGAAAGTCCTCATCAAAGGCCCCTCCGGCGCGGGGAAATCGACGCTTCTCCGCGTGCTGGCGGGATTCTGGCCCTACGCGTCGGGAGAGATCATCTCGCCGCGGAAAGAAGCGACGATGTTCATTCCGCAGAAGCCCTACATGCCCATAGGGACGCTCCGGGAAGCGGCATCTTATCCGGGCGCACCGGCGGACGACGCGGCGCTGGCGCCGCTCCTTGCCTTCTGCGGCCTCGCCCATCTGACAGAGAATCTCGATGAGGCGCGGGACTGGTCTCATGTGCTCTCCCTCGGAGAACAGCAGCGCCTTGCTTTCGTGCGGATTTTCCTGCGGGAACCGAAGTGGGTATTCCTCGATGAAGCGACTTCCGCCATGGACGAGGACATGGAAATGAAATTGTATGAAAAACTGACGGCAGAGCCGGGGCGGACTGTGGTCAGCGTCGGCCACCGATCGACCCTGGCCCGGTGGCATGACCGGCAGATCACGATCCGCGGCGGCGTGGTGGAAACGGAAGGATAATATGGAAGACTGGTCCAGATTTCTCATCGTATTCGCGGATATCCTCGTCCCGCTCTTCCTGGGGAAGACTCTGCGGGCGCAGGGGATTGCCAGGGAATGGATGCGCTTCCTCATCCGGGCGAATGTGGTGGGGGCGCTCTCCGGGCTTTCCCTCATTTCCTTCTGGTCGCTCCGGGTATCGGCGGAGCTGCTCTGGCTGCCTCTGTCCATCCTGCCCATCTGCTTTCTTCCGATCCCCCTGTTTTACCTGCTGGAAAAGCGGCGTTTCTCCGATCCCCGCGATCAGGGGAGCTATTTCCTGGCCATGATCCTCGGAAATATCGGGACCCTCGCGGGGCTCTGCGCGTACACCCTCTTTGGGGAGACCGGATTTGCGTACATCCAGCTCATCGCGGTGCCGCAGGTCCTCGTGATCGTGCTCTTCTGCTTCCCCGCGGCGCAGCGGTTCTACGACCGGTGGGCGAGCAGCGGCGCGGAGCAGCACGCGCGGGCCCGGCTCCGGGACGTGCTCCTCACATGGAATCAGCTGCCCGCGGCGTGCGTCGCGGCGGGACTCCTCCTCGGCGCTTCCGGCGTACATCGGCCGGAAAGCGTGTCGGCAGTGTTTACGGTGCTCATCCACGCCAGCGCCTGGCTCGGCATGATCCCCGTCGGCTATGATCTCGATATGGAGGGCGTCAGGAAATACGCGCGGACGCTGTGGCCGCTCTTTCCGGTGAAATTTCTGTACCTTCCGGTCTGCATCGGCGCGATGACCCGCTGTGTGACCGGAGACCCCGTCATCCTGTGGAGCGCCGTGCTCGCCGCCGCCGCTCCGACGGCGATCTTTGCCGTGGCGGCGTCGCAGCTCTACCGGCTGAATGTGGATATCGCCGAATCGGCGTTTCTCACGACCACCGCTGTCTTTCTCTTCCTCGTCTATCCGCTGATCTATTATTTTGCGCGGATGTAAAGGAGTGCTTCATGATTGAGCTAAAAGAAAATCCTGTCATGGAGGTCAAAGAAATTCGGAGCCGCAAAAAAGAATTCCTGCCGCTTCTTCTGATGGGAGATGAAGAAGAGCGGATGATCGACCGCTACCTGGAGCGGGGGACGCTCTATGCGGCGGAAATCGGAAAAAAGACGGCAGCGGTATTCGTCGTGACGGAAGAAGAGGGCTTCGCGGAAGTGAAAAATCTCGCCGTTGCGCCGGAATGGCGGCGGCAAGGCATCGGCCGGGCGCTGCTGGAATGGGCGGGCGCTTCGTACCGGGATAGGTACGCCCGTCTCCGCCTCGGTACGGGAGACGTCTCGCCGGCGCTCGCCTTTTACCGGCGCTGCGGATTCCGGGAGATCGGCAGGCTTCAGGAGTTCTTCACAAAAAATTACAGCCGGCCTATCTATGAAGAAGGGCGGCTCCTGCGGGACATGATCATTCTGGAAAAAACACTGTGACTGCGGGATGTCCCGGCGCCTTCAGATATCCGTTATACAGCAGTATTCCATAAGAATAAGAAGGGATATTCGGTCTGTTCCGCACGAAAAAAGACACCATCGGAAATTTCACCGATGGTGTCTTTTTTGCGCTTGAAAAGTTTTTCATGGCAGCTATGCTCAGGGACGGCAGACTTTGCACGGGCGGTAACCGGCGCTGACGGCTTCACCGCGGGTGCTGAAATATACGCGGTTTTCTTCTTTGATCCGCTTTCCGCCGAAACGGCAGTTTTCTTCGTGAAAGATCATGCTGTTTATGTTGCCGATGTAGGCGGCGGCAGCGACCGCGGGGGAAGCGAAGGAGAGGAGCAGCGCGAGGGCGAGAGCTTTCTTCATAGCGGAAGCGCCCGGCTTATTTTCTCTGCTTTCGGATTTCCGTGATCGGCACGCCGCCGATGCCCCAGTTATCCGTGTCCACTTCATCGATGGTGACGACCGTGGTGGCCTTATTCTTTCCGAGCACATCGTGGAGCAGATTCGTCGCCCCCTCGATGAGCTGCCGTTTCTGTTCCGGCGTGACGTTTCCTTCTTTCGTGATCTTGATATTGACGTATGGCATGATGGTTCTCCTTTTCTAATAAATAGGATTTTGGATATATTGTACAAAAGATGCGGGGATTTTAAAAGGCAGAGGAGATTTAAAGGGAGGAATGAAATCCGTTTTTACCGGGCGGCGCGGCGGTGTGATAAAATAAAGGAAATAGGATTTTTGTGAGGAGGGATAGTATGTTTGTTGCGAATCGTATGTCGAAGAATCCGATCACCATTTCGCCGGACACGACGGTGGTGCAGGCGGCGGATATCATGAAGGCGCACAAGATCAATCGCCTTCCCGTGCTGGATCACGGGAAGCTGGTGGGGCTGGTGAGCGACGGCGATATCACGCGGGTCTCTCCGTCTCCGGCGACGACGCTCTCGCAGTATGAGATCAGTTCTCTTCTGGACGCGCTCAAGGTGCGGGAGGTCATGTCGAAGCGGGTGATCGCGATCAACGCGGACGCGACGCTGGAGGAAGCGGCGTACTTGATGGAGCGGAATAATATCAGCGGGCTGCCCGTGGTGGACGGTTCCGGCGCGGTGGTGGGCGTCATCACGGCGAGGGATATTCTCCGGGCGTTCATCAATATCATGGGCCTGACCGACGGGAAGACCCGCATTGCCCTCGATGTGAAGGACCGTGTCGGAGCGATGGAGGAAATTTCTCATATCCTTGCGGAGGACGGGGTGAATATCGACAGCCTTGCCACGTACAAGGAGGAGGCCGACCGGTATGAAATCGTCATCCGCGGCGATTTCCCGAATCTGGCGGAGAGCATCAAGAAACTGGAAGAGAAGGGCTACAAGATCGCGCACACGGTGGAGATCCGCTGAATCATGAAAGACGTCTTCGGGCGTCTTTTTTTGATGCCTTGCGCGGGGACGGCGGCTGTGGTAGTATGGACTGCATTTTAATTTTTCGGGAGGGATAGTTTGCGGGAGAATCCATACAGGAGCCGGTTCGCGGTCTTTTCCATGTCTGTGCCGATCTTCATAGAGACGGCGCTGCAGATGATGGTGCCGAACGTGGATCAGTTCATGCTGAGCCGCTATTCGCAGGACGCCGTGGCGGCGGTGGGCAATGATAATGTGGTCTTTAATATGATCGTGCTGACGTTGGCGGTGATGTGCCAGGCGGCGACGATCCTCATCGCCCATTACCGGGGCGCGGGAAATATGGAGAAGGTGAGCGAGGTCTGCACGGTGGCGCTGGCGGCGAATTTTGTGCTCGGCGCGGCGATCAGCGCGGTCCTTTTTCTGCACGACGAGTTTTTCCTGGAGATCATCGGCGTGCCGCGGGAGATCTGGGGCGACGCTTCGCTGTATCTGCGGTGGATCGGGGTGTTCGTGTGGGTGCAGAGCATGTACATGGCGTTCATTTCTTTTCTCCGCGGGTATTCGCTGCTGAAGCTGACCATGGTCTGTTCGCTCGTGATGAATGTGCTGAATATCGGGGGCAATCTCGTCCTCATCAACGGCTGGGGCCCGGTGCCGGCGCTGGGCGTGGCGGGGGTGTGCGTTTCCACCAATATTTCCAAATGCCTCGGATTCCTGCTCATCGTCTGGCTCTTCCGCCGTCATACGCAGGCGCGGCTGTCGTTCCGGTACCTGCGGCCTTTCCCTTTCGGGACGCTTCGGAAGATCCTGTCGCTGGGCATCCCCTGCGGCGGGGAGACTTTTTCGTACCAGTTTTCGCAGACGGTCATCATGAAGTTTGTGAATGTTTTCGGCATCGCCGTCATCACGACGAAGATCTACGCGTACATCATCGCCATGGTGAGCTATGTGTATTCCCAGTCGCTCGCCATGGCGACGCAGATCCTGGTGGGGTATTTTAAAGGGGCCGGGGACAATGAGGAGGTGGACCGGAGGGTGAAATTTACCATTCTCGTGTCGGTGCTGCTCTCCGGGACGATCTCGCTGCTGGTGTACCTTCACAGCGATGCGGTGTTTTCCATTTTCACGGACGACCCGGAGGTGCACGCCCTGGGGCGGACCATCCTTTTCATAGAGATCTTCCTTGAGATCGGCCGTGCGGTGAATATGAGCATGGTCATGGCGCTCAATGCGGCAGGCGATGTGCGCGCCCCCATCACGGTGGGCATCATTTTCATGTGGGGCATCGCGACCTTCGGCGCGTGGCTCTTCGGCATCCATCTGGGCTGGGGACTCGCCGGGATATGGACGGCGATGGCGCTGGATGAGTGCAGCCGCGGGGCGGTCTTTCTCTGGCGGTGGCGCAGCGGCGTGTGGCGGAGGAAATTGGTGTGAGCGGAAAAGTCTCCCGCGGCTCTGGCGGGCGATCTTTTTTGCTCCCTCCGCGCTGCCGCGGCGAGAAAAGCTTTGCTGTTTTCAGTTATCTGTGATATTATTAATTGTAACAATATGATTTGTATTTTACAGAGGAGGAATTTATGAAGAAAATATATGGCGCGCTGCTGGCGGCTCTGACACTGTCGGCTTCGGGCACGGCATCGGCAATGGATCAGGAAACGCTTTTGGCCGATCCGGCGAGATACCGTGTGATCTATGCGGATGAGAGGGAAGCGGTCTACGCGGACATGGACACGGCGCTCGCTATGAGTTCCCGCGATTATCCGGGAAGCATCGAGAATATTTCTTTCACCATGTATGTGGAGTCTTTCGCGAAGAAGCCTGACGCGATGGCTTTCCAGAAAGAGGAGACCGTCGACTGCATTCAGGAATATGAGGCGACGCTCTACGGGAATAAGGCGAAAGATGAGTATGATCTGGAAAAGAAGCTCTCCGCTGTCTACAGCCGGGACGGGGAGAAGCTGGATGAAGGGGCATGGAAAGGCGCGAAGTCCCGGGCGGAAGCGGATGATATGTATTACAGCCTGTTCCGCGCGGTGCGCGCTTCTTCCGCGGATGAAGGGACGTTCCTGGCCGATCCGGAGAGGTACCGCGTGATCGCTGCCGGGGAGGATGAGGTGATCTACGCGGACATGACGACGGTCATGGGCATGCAGACCATGGATTATCCGGGGAGCATTGAAAATGTGCATTTCACGATGTACGCGGAGTCGTACCGGGACAAGGTGGACGCCTGGGATTTCGCGAAAGACCGGCTGGTGACGGATGTGCGGACATTCGACGCGGCGATCCATGCGGATAAGCGGAAGCAGAAGTATTCCGCGGAACTGAAGCTCACCGATGTGCGCGGCGCGGCGGACAATGAGGCGGCAGATCAGGAGCGGAAAGAGGACGGACGCATCCGCGCGGACGCGAAGGATCTGTACATGAATCTGTACCGGCTGGAACGGCTTCCGAAGGAAACGCCAGCGGCTGAGGCGGAGGAAAAATAAGGAAAGAAACGGCAGCTCTTCAAGGGCTGCTGTTTTTTCGCGGATGTTTTTTTGTATAATAGAAGAAAAGCGGGGAAGGAGGCGGAGCCGATGAGGTGGGCCGGTGTGCTGCGGGACAGGATGCGGAGCGGCATGCGCCGTTTCAGGACGGCGTTTTTCTGGTGCGCCGCTCTTTTCTGCGCGCTCCTCTGGGGGACGTTCTGCGAGCCGACGCCGGAAGGGCGGGCCATGACGGGCGCCTTTTTCTGCGCCGCCTGTTTTGCCGCGGCGGCGCAGTGCTTCCGGGAATCGGGGAAGGCCGGCGCGGGCCTTCAATGGATGCCGCTGCTGTCTTTCCCCGCGGCGGGACTGTGGTATCTGTATTTCTTTTCCCTCGGTGCGCAGGGGCGGCTCATGGAAGCAGCGGCCGGTTCCGCCGGAGCGGCGGGGGCGCTTGCGGTGTGCTTCCTTACGGCGCGGCATGGGGAGGCTGTGTTTTCCCGGATCTTCGCTGCGGCGTGGAAGGCGCTGGGCCTTTCGCTGCTGCTGACGGCGTCGCTCTTTGTCTGCCTTTTCGCGGCGGATGAGCTGCTCTTCGATATTCGCGGTGAATGGTACAGCGCGGCGGCGGAATTTGCGTTCTCCCTGGTGGGGCTGCCGTTCTTCTTCTCGTGGCTTCCGGAGGAACGGGCCGGGCCGCCGCACTTGCTGTCGGCTCTTTTCCGGCGCGTCCTTTTCCCCGTATATCTGATCCTGCTGGCGATCTTGTACGGATACATCGGCAAGATCCTCCTTTCCGGCGTAATGCCCGTAGGGCAGATGAATTGGTTCGCTTCTCTCGCCGTGCTGGGGTACGCGCTCTTTTACTTTTTGCTGCCTGATGAGACGTGGCGGGGAATGCGCCTTTTTCAGCGCTTCGGCGGGCCGCTGCTCCTGCCGGTGGTGGCGGCGCAGCTCGTGGGCGTATGGATCCGCGTCGATGCGTACGGCCTGACGGAAGCGCGGTACGCGTCGCTCCTGTGCACCGTTTTCGGCCTCGCCGTGATGGGGTTCGGCTTTTTCCGGCGCGGGCGGGGGATGCTTTTTCTTCTCGCCGCGGCGGTGCTGGCAGCGGCTTCCATGGGGCCTTTCGCGGTGTGGGAAGTCCCGCTCCGCGATCAGGTGTACCGCGCGCAGACGGTCATGGCGCGGTACGGTATGATGCGGGAAGGCGAGATCGTCCGGGGAGAAGCGCTGCCGAAAGAGGAGCGGGACCGGCTCCTGTCGGCATACTGGTATATCCGGCGGGATGCGGCGGACAGCGGGACCTATTCTTTCGCGAAGCAGATCGCCGCCTCGCCGGTGATCCGGGAACTCGCGGAAGAAGCGGCGAGAGAAAAGGAGGAAGTGCGGTCTCTCGCGGAAGAGGGGCCGGTCTCTGTGGCAGGTTATGACCGGTTCTATGTGTTCCGCAGCACCGATGACGGCGTGATCCGCGCCGCCGGGCTGTCTTACGATGCAAGGCCGCAGCTGGAAGCGTTTTTCCGGACGCGGACGGCCGGGCCGCAGACGGAGCCCATGGTGTGGGAGCCCGACGGGAGGCACCGCGTCGTGTTCCGGCGGTGCACACAGTTTATCAAACCGGGGAAACCGGTATCGTACTGGGCAGAAGGATTGATTCTGGAAAGGGATTGACGATGGAGATCAGAAAAGCGGTAATGAATGATCTGAAACAGGTGGCTGCTGTGGAAGCGGCGTGCTTTCCCGCGGCGGAAGCGGCTACAGAGGAGCAGTTCCGGCAGCGCCTCGCCGCGTACGGCGCGCATTTTCTGCTCCTTTTCGACGAAGGAAAGCTCGTGGGATTCATTGACGGCATGGTGACAGACGAAAAGGACCTGACCGACGCCATGTATGAGGACGCGTCCATGCACCGGGAAGACGGAGCGTGGCAGATGATCTTCGGGCTGAATACGATCCCCGAACGGCGCAGGGAAGGGCTGGCGGCGCGGCTCATGCGGGCTTTTATCGAAGAGGCCCGGCAGGAAGGGCGGCGGGGCGTGGTGCTCACCTGTAAAGAGCGGCTCATCCATTATTACGGGGGATTCGGATTTACTGACGAAGGCGTATCCGGTTCGGAACACGGCGGCGCGGTGTGGCACCAGATGCGGCTGGTCTTTGAGAAACATTGAGCGGGAGGCTGTCATGACGGATAGGGAAATGCTGGAAGAAGCGAGAAGGACGATCGCCGTGCTCCGCAGAGCGGGGACGGTGCTGGAGAGAGAACTGGAAGAGATCAGGACGCACCGGGCGGGCGAATCGCTCACGGCGGAGGCGCTCTATAGGGAGATAGACCAGATGCGGGCGGCGCTCGCGGAAAGGGACGCGCGCATTGCCGCGCTGGAAGAAAAGACGCGCCTCCTTCATGAGCAGAAAGAGGAAGCGGAATCCGGGAAGACGCTGCCGGAGAGCGAGCTGGCGCCGCGGCTCCAATTTTATTACCGCGATTTTCTCCGCGTCTCGCCGAAGAAGCTTACCGCGGAGGATGCGGCCCGGCTCTATGAAGTGCTGAAGTATCTTTTCCGGGAATTGAAGAAAGCGGGCCTTGTGATTAAAGAAAAATAAAAAAGCATGACCTTGAAAGATCATGCTTCTGAAAAGGATCGTCTGCGGACGGTCTTTTTATTTTGCCTCCATGACGAGGGGCACGAGCTGTTGGTTCTTCACATCGACGATGCCCTTGTCCGTGACTTTAAGCGCCGGACTGACGGGCAGGGCCAGTGTCGCCATGGACATGACGGGATTGTCCTGCGTCCATCCGAGCGCGGAGAGGCTCTCGCGGACGCGTTCGATCTCTTCTCCGAGGAGCTCTACCGGCTCTTCGGAGAGAATGCCCGCCACGGGGAGCGCGGCGGAGGCGAGCAGGTGTCCGTCGGCGGCGACGGAGATCCCGCCCTGCTTTTCGATGACGTCATTGGCAGCGGCTGCCATGTCCTGGCCGTTCTGCCCGATGACGAGGAGATTGTGCGCGTCGTGGGAATAGGTGGAAGCCGCCGCGCCGTGTCTCAGCGCCGCGCCGCCCACGAAGAGGAAGCCCCGGCCGCCGCCCAGGCCGTGCCGCTCGATGACGGACGCCAGCGCCCAGGGGGAGGATTCCCAGTCGATATATCCGCCGCGCACGGGGAGCTCCGCCTCCGCCGGGACAGTCATGGTGGAATGTTCCTGCACGAGCGCCGCCCGGCAGCGGACCGTGCCTTCTTCTATGGGGGCGGGCACGCGGAAGTCTTTCTCCTCCTGCGGCGGCACATGGACGCTGTTGTAGAACTCCGCCGGATAGAAGCCGGAGGAATAGGACAGGCTCCGGCGCTGCGGCACACGGCGGCCTTTTTTCCAGACGGAGGAAATCGTGAAGCGCGCCGGGTCATCGAGGATGACGAAATCGGCGATGCGGCCCGGATCGAGGGCGCCCCGGTCGAAGAGGCGCATGCGCTGCGCCGGTGTCCAGGTCGCGCAGTAGACTGCTTTTTCCGCGGGATATCCCATGGAGACGGCGATGCGCAGGATCTCGTCCAAATGGCCTTCCCGGAGGAGCGTGTCCGGCATGGTGTCGTCTGTGACAAAGGAGAGCGAGTCTTCCAGCCCTTCCTGATCGATATAGGCGAGAAGCTCCGGGCGGAGGGATTTCCGCTGGAGCTGGATGATCATGCCCATGCGGATGCGTTCTTTCATGCCTTCCAGGGTCTGCTCCGTGTGGTCGGAACCGATGCCGGCGGCGATGACCGCGGCGAGATCTTTTCCGGAGACGCGCGGGCAGTGGCCTTCGATGGGCCAGTGCGGACGGTTTTCCCGGACGGAGCGGATGATCTGATTGATGCGTCCGTTCGGTTCGCTGATGACGTCGTGCATGTTCATGACTTCGCCCAGGCAGACCGTGCGGGGCCACTCCATCATTTCCATGATCTCGGAGAGGCCGATCTCGCCGCCTGCCGTTTCCAGATCGGGCCGCGCGGAGGGGACGGAGCTCGGCATGGCGAGGCGGATATCCAGGGCGCACGCTCCGGCGGCGCGGAGCAATTCCCGGACGCCGTCGAGGCCGAAGACATTGGCGATCTCATGGGGCTCGGAGACGACGGTGGTCACTCCGTGGGGCAGGACGGCCGCGGAGAAGGCGCGGGGCGACATCATGGAGCTCTGGATGTGCATGTGGCTGTCGATGAGGCCGGGAATGATGAACTGCCCGGAGACGTTGACGGTCTCTTCCGCCTCAAAAAGTTCCGCGCCCTTCGGCCCGGCGTAGACGATCTTTCCATGATGGACGGCCAGATCGGCGGGGATGAATCGTTTCAGGTGGGCGTTGAATACCTGCCCGCCGGCAAAAAGCAGATCGATGGACATGGGGAGGCTCCTTTCTTTGGAATCATTTCATGACGGCCATGGAGTAGAAGTAGTACATCAGCACGGCGGCGAGAAGAAAATGGCCCGCACGGAGGAGGCGGAATTCGCCTGCCGCTAGCCGGATGATGACATAGGCAATGAAGGCGGCGGCGATGCCGTTGCCCACGTTGAATGTAAAAATGGCGAGGGCGATGCAGAGGAAGGCGGGAATGCATTCGGACATGGTGTCGTAGTCCAGATTGCGGAGGCCTTTCATCATGCTGATGCCCACGTAGATGAGGATGGGGGCCGTGGCGGCAGAGGGGATCATGAGGGCGAGGGGCGTCACGGCGAGGACCGCCAGGAAGAGCGCTGCCGAAGTGAGCGCCGTGAGGCCCGTGCGGCCGCCCGCTTCCACGCCCGCGCTGGATTCGAGATAGGTGATCAGCACGGGAACGGTCGCGAAGGAGCCCAGCGTGGCCGCCAGGGAATCGACGAGGAAGACCTTGTGGAGACCCGGCAGGTCGCCGTTCTCATCGAGGAATCCCGCCCGGCCGCCCACGCCGAGGGCGGTGCCGAAGCTGGAGAAGAAATCCGGCAGAAAGAAGGCGAAAAGGTAGGGGATGTATTTCAGATCCAGCGCGGAAGCCAGGTCGAACCGGAAGAGGAGGTCCCCGATGCCTTCCGGGGAAGAAAAGACGGAAGACGGCAGGTGGGTCACGCCGAGGGGGAGACCGGCAAGCGTGGCGGCGGCGATGGCGATGAGCGCGCTTCCCTTCACGCGGCGGCTCTCCAGGATGAGGAGGATGACCATGCCGATGACGGCCACGATGACCGCAGGCTGGGTGAGATCGGCGAAGGACAGGGCGGTCTTTTTGGCGTTCGCCGCGATGAGGTGGGCGTTGCGCATGCCGATGACGGCGATGAAAAGCCCAACTCCAGCGCTGATGGAGATTTTGATGCCTTTCGGAATGAGGGCGACGATGGCGTCGCGGATGCCGAAGACCGTGACGATGATGAAAAGGATGCCCGACAGGAAGACGAGCCCTGCCGCCGTCTCCACGGGGATCTTCTGGAGCTGCACCATGGTGATGGAGAAAATGGCCACGCTGCCCAGGCCCGGCGCGAGGACGAAGGGCCGGTTCGTGTAGAACGCCATGCCCAGCGTGGTGATGACGATCATGAGGACCATCGCGGTGAGCATGGCTCCCGCGGGAAGTCCCGCTCCGGCCATCATGCCCGGCACGACGGCGAGGACATAGGCCATGGTGGCGAATGTGGTGGCCCCGGCGATGATCTCTGTGGAGACCGACGTATGCCATCGGGCTAGCTCAAATTGATTTTCCAGCCATTGTTTCATGATAAACGCTCCTTTCACGGCGCGGACGCCGTGCAGTGATTTGAAATGGTAATACCATTATAATAAATTCCTGCGAAAATTTTTGGAAATTTTACAGCGGAAAGAAAATTTTTTCTATATAATAGGCGATAATCAATAAGCGATAACCAATCAACGGTCATGAGAGATAAGGAGCGGCGGAAAAGATGATCCGTTTTTTCTGGAAATGGGCGAAGCGGTTCGCCGCGGTGTTTCTGGTGCTGTGCCTTGCCGCGGGGATGTACGCGGGAAACAGAATGTACGAAGGCCTCCTGGAGTCGCCGTGGGATCAGATACTGGGCATAAAAAATCAGACGGGGCAGCTCGCCCGCATCCATGAGATCGAGCGGAGAGCGGGATGGGAACCGGCGGAGGTCACGGCCGGGGACGGCACGGTGCTGGCGGGAACGTATGTGCCTCGGGAGAGGCCGTCGCATTATACGGTGGTGCTTGTGCACGGCCTGTATTCCAACCGCGCCATGTGTGAGAGCCTCGTGCCGCTGTATCAGGCCCTTGATTATAATGTGCTCCTCATCGATCTCCGGGGACACGGGGAAAGCGGAGGCCGTCACACCCTGTGGGGCATGAAGGAGACCGGCGACTTCGCGGCGTGGAAAGCATGGCTTCTCGCGAAAGACCCGGAGATGCGGATCGGCGTGCACGGCGTGTCGCTCGGCGCGGCGATGGCCATTCTCTGGAGCGGCTCGGAAAGCGGGCAGGATCTCCGCTTCTGCATCGCCGACAGTTCCTATGCCGATCTCTTCTCGCTCGGCCGGGAGAAACTCTTCCGCTGGACGGGCGACGAACGGCTGCTCCTTGCCATGGACGCGCTGAATCCTTTCTTCCAGGCGGCGATGTTTCTCCATTCGGGGTGCGTCCTGTCTGACATCGATCCCCTGTCCGCGGCAGGCCGCATGCGCGCGCCGGCGCTTTTCCTTCATGGCGCGGACGATACGCTCATCCCGCCGGACTCGGCGGAGAAGCTGGGCGGAGCCTGCGCGTCGCGGCGGAAAGCGGTGCGGATCTTTGAGGGCGCGGGGCACGCGCGGGAATTTGCGGAGAATCCGGAAGCGTATACGCGGATCGTGCAGGATTTCATCCGCGGGGAATGATTGAAAAAGAGAAAAATAATTTCAACTGATTGATAAAATCTATAAAATAACACTATCGAATATTGCGTAATAATACGTTATTAAGTATGATATATACTAAGAACTGAGAAATCAGGAAACATTTTCAGTGCGCGACAGCGCGGACAGCAGAGACGCTGGTAAGGCCCGTACAGCAGGACGGCCTTTCAGTACTCTGCATTTTTTGTTTTTACGGCAGGATATGCCGCGAAATGGGGGGAATTTGTATGGAAGACAAGGAAAACAAGAAAAAATCGCCGCCGGAAGAAAAAATCAAGATCGGCGTAAAAGCGTACATCGCTCTCGCTGTGGCGGTTCTATATTTCTGCGGAGCGCTGTCCGATGTACCCGGGTATAAATGGCTTGCCGCTTTTGACTTCACCACGCTTTCCGGCTCTTTCGGAAAGATCAAGGAGGGAGGCAACTTCCTCGGCACGGCGGGCATAGGCGCGCGGCAGGGCTTTCTCTTCGCGCTGTCCCTCACGCCGGCGGTCATGCTGGCGCTGGGCTGCCTGGAGATCCTCGCCCACTACGGCGCGCTGAAAGCGGCGCAGAAGCTGCTCACTCCGCTCCTCCGTCCGCTCATGGGCATTCCCGGCGCGACGGGACTGGCGCTCATCACCGATCTCCAGAGCACGGACGCCGGCGCGGCGCTCACCCGCGAGCTCTATGACGACGGGGTCGTCACGAAGAAGGAGCTCATCATCATGAGCGCATGGCAGTATTCCGGCGCGGGTATGGTCAACAATTACTTCACCATCGGGTCGGGGGCCTTCGCTTTCCTGATCTGCCCGCTTTTCATTCCGTTCGTACTGATCTTCGTTTTCAAATTCGTGGGAGCGATTTTTGTCCGCTTCATGCTGAATACCGTGTACAAGGGGGACTTCAAAGATGAATAATACAGCTGAGAGAGCAATCAGCAATCCCTGCGATATTTTCGTCCGCGGGGCGAAAAAAGGATTCAATCTGGCCATCGGCAGCCTGATGCCGAATATCCTCATGGCCTATGTGCTGACGGATATCCTGACGCGCCTCGGCGTGATGGCTTTCCTGAGCCAGGTGTGCGGCCCGGTCATGGCTGTTTTCGGACTGCCCGGCGAGGCGATCATCATCCTGCTCACGACATGGCTGTCGTCGTCTTCGGCGATCGGCATTACCGCGGGCATGGTGGCTTCCGGCTCGATCTCGCCCCATGACGTGACGGTCATGATGCCGGCGTACTTTCTGCTGAACGCGCAGATTCAGTACATGGGCCGTCTGCTCGGCACGGCGGGCGTACCGGCACGGTACTGGCCGCTCCTCATGCTGGCCAGCGTGATCAACGCGTCCTGCGCGATGCTCATCATGAATTGGATCGTTCTTGCGTAATCGCATGTGGAAATAAAGGAGAAGCAATATGAGTCAGCTCATGGATCATTACAACTATCTGCACACCATTCCGGAAAGAGGCATGGAAGAATTTAAAACGTCGGAGTATCTCGCGGACTGCCTGGAAAAAGCGGGTTACGAAGTGGAGCGCCATGTCGGCGGGAAGACCGGTGTCGTCGGCGTGTGGGACAGCGGCGTTCCCGGGCCGGTGCTGGGGCTCCGCGCGGATATGGACGCGCTCACCCACGTGATTGACGGGGTGCGCTGCGCCCGCCACACCTGCGGCCACGACGGGCATTCCTCCATGGTGCTCACCGCGGCGGAAGAAGCGAAGGCGCAGGGCCTCGTGAAGAAAGGAAAGCTGAAGATCCTTTTCCAGCCGGCGGAAGAACTCGCCTCCGGAGCGCTCTCCATGATCGAAGGCGGCGCGATCGACGATGTGGATATCCTCATCGGCGCGCACATCCAGCCCGCGGCGAATGTGCCCACCGGCTCCATCACGCCAGCCATGTACCATTCCGCGCAGTACATGATGACCGCTCATTTTCACGGCGTGCAGGCGCACGGCTCCCGTCCGCATCTCGGCGTGAACGCCATTGAAGCGGGGGCAATGGCCGTGGCGGGCGTCTCCATGGTGCACATTGACCCGAATCTTTCTTTCAGCGTGAAGCCGACGCGCTTTGTCTGCGACAACGGCGCGCTGAACGCCATTCCGCCGGAAGCGGTGGTCTCCTGGGACATGCGGTGTGAAGAAAATGCCGCCATGGATGAAATGAAGGAAAAGACGAAGCGCGCCATCCTCGCGGCAGCGGAAGCGGTGGGAGCTTCCGTCGATCTGTCCTGCGACGGGGAAGTGCCCGCCGCGGAATACAGCGAAGACGCCATCCGTCTCATCAGCGAAGCCGTGACGGACGTGCTCGGCGCGGAGCGGCTCTACCGGCCCATCCGGCTCACCGGCGGGGAAGATTTCCATTACTATATCCGCCATAAGCCGTCCCTGAAAGCGGGGTATTTCGGCGTGGGCTGCGACGCGTTTCCGGGGCTCCATCATCCGGACATGCATTTCAAGACGGAATATCTGGAAGGCGGCAAGGACGTATTCGTAGACATCGTGAAGAAAGTGCTCGGATAAAGACCGTATAAAAACGGCGGCAGGATCATTCCTGCCGCCGTTTTGGCGTTCATTTTTCCGTGGTTACCTTCCGGGAAGCGGCCTGTTCCATGCCGGGGAAGGCCATCATATCAAGAAGGAGCCGCCCTTCTTCCTCTTCGCTCTCTTCCTCCAGGAGGATACGGTAGACCGTGCGCCCCGGGGCGGCGCGCTCCGATTCGAAAGACACCGGACGGAATTCATTTTGCCGCAGATAGAGGCGGAACCGTTCCAGCGGGAAATGCTGCGCCTCCACCGTCAGGGTGAGCTCCAGGAAATGGTGGGGCCGGGTGCGGGAGAGCATGCGGTCGATGCGGCGGAGCGCCCGAAGGGTGATAAGGATCAGAAGCGCCGTGAGCCCTGCCATGAAGAGGAGGCCCGCGCCCGCCGCGAGACCGACTGCCGCCACGGCCCAGATGCTCGCCGCCGTCGTGAGGCCGATGATCTTTTTCGTGCTCTGCGCGGCGAGGATCGTCCCCGCGCCGAGAAAGCCGATGCCGCTCACGACCTGCGCCGCGATGCGTCCGCCGTCGGAAGACATGCCGTAGGCGGCCTGCATTTCCGCGGGAATAGAGAGCGAGACCATCATATAGAGGCAGGCGCCCATGGAAACGAGGATGTGCGTGCGGAGCCCCGCGGCCTTGCTGCGGACCTGCCGTTCATAACCGATGATGCCGCCGAGCACCAGCGCCGCCAGCAGGCGGATGACTATATCGCAGACCGTCATGAAGACCGCCTCCTTTCTGTGAGATGTCCTTTTCTGTTCTCATTTTACCAAATTTTTACGAACTATGCGGCAGATGCATGAAATCATCTCTTTCCCTCAAAAAATCTATTGACATCTCCTTTCGATGACCGTATAATACAGCCATTCAATACAGCAAGTACGATGAACGAGATTTTCCAGAGTATTTCAGAGATGACTGCAGAGAGTCAGCGGATGGTGAGAGCTGATGCATGCTGAAGTGCGATATGTCCCTCGCGAGTATTTCTTCCGAAGCGAGTAGGGAGAAACGGCCGGTCCCCGTTACGGACACACCTCTAAGTATAATGTAGGGTGGTACCGCGGAACATCGCCCCTATCTCGGGATGAGATAGGGGTTTTTCTTTTGGCAGCGCCGCCGCATTGACTTGCAGGCAGAGTGAAACCACAGGGTGGTACCGCGCACGGCGCCCCTGTCTCCGGGAAAGCATGACTTCCGGAGACAGGGGCGTTTTCTTTTTACCGGGCCGTATTGAAGAGAATTTTTGCGGAAAGACAAAAGGAGGAACTTCCCATGATGAACAGCAGATGGATGAAGAGACTGGCCGCCGCAGGAGCGGCGCTGATGATCGCAGGCGCATTCGCGGGGTGCGGCGGGGAGAAGAAGAGCGAAACGGCGCCTTCCGGCGGCGCGGCGTCCGCAAAGATCGGCGTCCTCGAAGCGGTGACCGGACCCGGCGCGGCGTACGGCATTGCCATGAAAGAAGGCGTGGATCTGGCGGTGGAGGAGATTAATGCGAACCCCGCCACGAAGACGAAGCTGGATATCGTCTTCTACGATACGAAGGGCAGCAAGACAGAGGCCATCAACGCGATGAAAAAGCTCATCGAGCAGGATAAGGTCCTCGCCGTTGAAGGGCCGACCTTCTCCGGAGAAATGTTCGCCGCCGGCCCGATCGCGCAGCAGTCGAAAGTCGTGGCGTTCGGCACGGGGACGACAGCGCCCGGCATTACCGATATCGGCGACTATATTTTCAGAAACGCCATCCCCGGCAAGATGGCCATCCCGCAGACGGTAAAGAAAGCCCACGACAAGCTGGGATTCAAGACGGCGGCGATCATTTACTGCAATAATAATGACCAGATGGTCGGCGAAAATGGCATCTATCAGGATCTCTTCAAGGAAATGGGCATCGATGTGGTAGCGACGGAGACCTTCGCCGAGAAGGACACGGATTTCTCCGCGCAGCTCACGAAGATCCAGGCAGCCAATCCTGACATCATCTGCGTGGCCAGCCTCTATCAGGAAGGGGCGCTCATCGCCAAGAAGGCCCGCGACATGGGCATGACTCAGATGATCATCGGCAATAACGGCTTCAACAGTCCGGAATATATCAAACAGGCGGGAGACGCCGCGGACGGTACGCTCGTCGCCACCCCGTGGAACCCGGAGCGTCAGACCGAAAAAGCTCAGGCATTCCGCAAGGCCTTCAAAGAGAAGTACGGCCACGAGCCGGATCAGTTCTCTGCTCAGGCTTACGACGCGATGTACACGCTCCATCAGGCGGTGGAGCAGTCCGGCACCACCACGGACCGGAAGAAGTTCCGCGACACCCTGGCGAAGATCAAAGGCTTTGAAGGAGCCACCGGTCAGTTTGAATTCGACGGGAACCGCGATCCGAAAATGGAGCTCGACGTCCTCCAGGTCAAGAACGGCCAGTGGGTGCCGCTGGAATAAGCGCGCCGTTTCAGGGAAGAGCAGTTCTGTGAATCGCATCATTTGAATACTTTCTATTGACAATGCAGCAGATTTTCCTATAATATACTCTATATAACCGAAGAGAAAAGACGAGGAACGGGAAAAAGCGGCCTGACCATGCGGCAGAGAGAGTCAGCGGGCGGTGGAAGCTGACAGGCAGCGGGACGCAAGCTCTCCCGGGAGTTCCGTCGGAGAATCAAGTAACCGGCGGCGCAGTCTGCGTTACGGACATGATAGGCTATGATCGAGAGCAAAAAGGGCGGCAGTCCATGACTGAAGAGAGCCGGCGGCTGGTGCAAGGCGGCGCATTCTGCGGCCCAAATATATCACTCGGGAGCTCCTTTCCTGAACCGAGTAGGGAGAGGCGTGTATCCTCGTTACGGATCGGAGACGAAAGTATAATATAGGGTGGTACCGCGTTCATCGCCCCTATCTGCTGAGGCAGGTGGGGGCTTTTTCTGTGGCGGGACACCGGATGCGTCCGTTTCCGGAAAGTAAGAAATATAGGGTGGTACCGCGCGGAACGCGCCCCTGTCACGGTCATGGAAGGACTGCGGCAGGGGCGCGTTTTTTCAAAGGTATCCGTTCCGGCAGAGCCGGGCCTGCTTCCCAAAAGGCACTGGGGAGAGGCAGCGAGAAAGTGCCTGTGTGCAAAGAAAGGGAAATGAACGTGTTTTCACAGCAGCTTATCAACGGTCTGACTCTGGGCAGTGCCTACGCCGTGATCGCCATCGGCTACACGCTGGTATTCGGCGTGCTGAATATCGTCAACATGGCGCACGGCGGGATCTTCATGATCGGAGCCTACATCGGTCTTCTGCTCGTCACGGAGACGGGCATGGGGATCTTTCCGGCGCTTCTCGCGGCCATGGCGGGCGGCGCGGTCCTCGGCTATATCCTGGAGCTGACGGCGCTCCGGCCGCTCCGCCGCCGCAAAGTCACTCACCTGGCGCCTCTGATCGGCACCATCGGCGTATCCATCTTCCTGGAGAGCGTGGCCCTCATGATCTGGGGCCCGCAGACGAGATCCTTCCCGTCCACCATCAGTAGCGAGCTCATGGATATGGGCGCATTCAAGATCTCCGGCATTCAGATCGTCAGCCTCGGCACGGCGGTGGTGCTCATGGTGCTCCTCGCGGTCATGCTGAACCGGACGAAGATCGGCAAGGCCGTGCGGGCGACATCGGAAAATATTGAGACCGCCGGCCTCCTCGGCATCAATACGGGGCGGATCATCACATTTACGGTCATGCTGGCGTCGGCTCTCGGCGCTGCGGCAGGCGTCCTCATCGGCCTGTCCTTCAATGCGATCGAACCGACCATGGGCACAGCCATGGGCTTCAAAGGGCTGGCAGTCCTCATCCTGGGCGGCCTCGGCAATGTGGAAGGCGCCATGGCGGGCGGATTCATCCTGGGCATCGCGGAAGTCTTCAGCGTCGCTTACGGCGCGTCCACCTACCGCGACGCCGTAGCCTTCGGCCTCATCATCCTGATCCTTTTCATCCGGCCGGAAGGATTGTTCTCTAAGGCTGGGAAAGGAGGAAGACCGTAATGGAAGATTTACTGAACGGTTACTTTTTACAGGTTCTCGTATTCATCTGCATCAATACGATCCTGGCGCTGACCATCTACATGACGCTCTGCACAGGCCTCGTCTCTCTCGGCAACGCCGGTTTCATGAGCTTCGGCGCGTATACATCGGCGATCCTCACCATGAAGATGGGTCTGCCCATGCCCGCGGCCATCCTCTGCGGCGGCATCGTCGCGGCGGCGGTGGCGCTTATCATCGGCATCCCGACGATCCGGCTCCGCGGCCTGTACCTGGCGATCGCGACGCTGGGCTTCGGCGAAGTGGTCCGCGTCATCGCCCTCAATATGAAGATTACCAACGGCGCGCTGGGCCTGTCGGGCATTCCCTCCATGGCGAATTCCCTCTCCTCCTTCGCGAGCGACGCGGGCCTGATCGACGCGCTGGGCATTGATTCTCAGACAGCGGGACAGTTCCTCATGTGCATTGCGCTCATCATCCTGGTGACGGTGATCTTCTTCTTCTGGTACCGCCTCGAACATTCCCGTATCGGGCGCGCTTTCGCGGCGATCAAAGCTGACGAATACGCGGCGTCCCTGTCCGGCATCAATGTGGTGTACTACAAAATGATGAGCTTCCTCTTCAGCGCCTTCTTCGCGGGCGTGGCGGGGGCGCTCTACGCGCACGCCACCTTCTTCATCAGCCCGACGGATTTCACATGGCACAAAGTCGTAGACATGCTGCTCTACACCGTATTCGGCGGCAGCAATGTCATGTGGGGCCCGCTCCTCGGCGCCACGGTGCTCACCATCGTTCCGGAATCCCTCCGCGCCATGTCGGAATACCGCGATATCATCTACGGGCTCATGCTGGTCATTCTCATGGATTTCCGTCCCGACGGCATCCTGTCGTATGACGCGGTGAAATATATTTCCCGCCGTCTGAAAAAATCGCCGAAAGGGGGCAAGTGACCGTGCTTCTGGAAATGAAAAACGTAGTCAAGAAATTCGGCGGCATCACGGCGCTGTCCGACATTTCCTTCAACGTCGAAAAAGGCGACATCTTCGGCATCATCGGGCCGAACGGCGCCGGGAAGACGACCATTTTCAATATGATCACCGGGGTCTATCCCGTGACGTCGGGCGATGTGCTCCTGAACGGGGAATCTCTCATAGGGAAGAAGACCCATGAGATCGTCAATGCGGGGATCGCCCGCACTTTCCAGAATATCCGCCTTTTCTCGAATATGACGGTCCTCGAGCACATTCTCGTAGGCCACCACGGCCGCATGAAGACGGGCCTGGCAGGCAGCCTCTTCCATACGTCTTCCATGAAACAGGAAGAAAAAGACGCGGTAGAGGAAGCGCACGAACTGCTCCGCTACGTCGGCCTTGACGATGTGGCCGATCATCTGGCCACCGAGCTTCCTTACGGCAAGCAGAGAAAGCTGGAGATCGCCCGCGCCATGGCGGCGCGCCCGCAGCTCATCCTTCTGGATGAACCGGCGGCCGGCATGAACGACAGCGAGACAGCGGCCCTCATCGAGCTGATCCGGGGCATCCGTGAGCAGTTCAATATCACCATCATCCTGATCGAACACGATATGAACCTGGTCATGACGCTCTGCAACCGCCTGATCGTCGTCAACTTCGGGCGGATGCTGGCGCAGGGCACACCGGCGGAAGTGCAGAATAATCCTGCCGTCATCGAGGCGTACCTTGGGAAGGAGGATGCGTAATGCTGCTTGAGCTGAAAAATATCGTTGCCAGCTACGGCAACATCAAGGCCCTGAAGGGCATCAGCCTCTCCGTCGAGGAAGGCAAGATCGTCACCCTGATCGGCGCGAACGGCGCGGGCAAATCGACGACCATGAAGACGATCATGGGCGTCATGAAGCCGGGAGAAGGGGATATCCTCTTTGAAGGAAAATCGATCCGCGGCAAGAAGCCCTATCAGATCGTCAGCGAAGGCGTCGTGCTCGTTCCCGAAGGACGGCAGATCCTCCAGACCATGACGGTCGCGGAAAACCTGGAAATGGGCGCGTACCAGCGCAAAGACAAGGCGGGTATCGCGGAAGACATGGAAAAAGTCTTCGCCCAGTTTCCCCGCCTCAAAGAAAGAGCCGGCCAGTACGGCGGCACGCTCTCCGGCGGCGAACAGCAGATGCTCGCCATCGGACGCGCCATGATGGCCCGCCCGAAAGTCATGCTCCTTGACGAACCGTCCATGGGTCTGGCGCCGCTCGTGGTGCAGCAGATCTTCGACGTCGTCCGGGAGATCAATCAAAATGGGACGACGGTGCTCCTGGTCGAGCAGAATGCCCGTAAAGCGCTGGCCATTGCCGATTACGCCTACGTCATGGAGACAGGGCGCATCGTCCTCGAAGGCCCCGCGCAGGAAGTCGCCGCCAATCCGAGCGTCATGGCGGCCTACCTCGGCGGAAGAAAATAAAAACTGCGGCTGTGAAAATACGAATCCCCCTCTCTGCGCAAGGCAGGAGGGGGATATTTTTTCGCCGCTTCGGGTATCGGAAACAGAAAAAATCCGCCTCTTTCGAGACGGATCCAGTTCCGTTTATTCCTGCGGATCGGCAGCAGGAGCGTCGGACTTGGTTTCCTCTGCGGGCTCTTCCGCCGGTGCTTCGGCGGCGCGCGCTTCTTCGGCGGCGCGCGCTTCTTCGGCACTTCTCGCGCTGATCTCGCAGACATTCTGAATGATGACGGAAATGTTCTGGATGCTTTCTACCGGCAGGTCGCGGATCTGATAAACGATCTGCTTGATGGCGGCGTCTTTTTCATCGGACAGATCGGCAGGACCGGAAAACAGTTCAGCGATCGAGATGCCCAGCGCGCGGGTGAGCTTCTCCAGCGTTTTGACGGTCGGGCTTTTGAGTCCCCGTTCCAACTGTCCGAGGAATGCAGGCGCAATTCCAGCCTGCCATGCAAGTTTTTCCTGGCTTAAGCCAGCCGCGTTGCGGAATTGACGAATTCTTGAGCCTAAATTCATGGGGGATCTCCTTAGATTTTTTACATTGATAAATATTTTGTGGAAATACGCAGGATGGTGCGCACGCTTTTGCCGATCATTAAGCGTACACATATTGCTGACATTTCCTGTTCAAAATATGAAATTTACCCTTTTAAAATAACAGAAAACGCATAATATGACAAATGTTTATAAGCACGAAAAACGCATTGCGGAAGAGCCTGCGCGGGAAAAGTATGACTTTTTTCTATGGATGAGAAAGCCTGCTTTGCGGAAAAAATAAGGAACGCACAAAAAGCGAAAGAGAACGGGAAGAAAGATATCGGGAAAAATGAAATAAAATAAAGGGAACGGGCAGAATGCCTGATCAAAAGAGAGAAATACGGCGGCGAGCGCGGGAAAACGGCGCGGACTTATGCAAAAAAAGAATGGGATTTTTTGCGAAAAAATGTAGAATTTGACCTGGATACAGTCATTTTTCGGCCTGACCGTAAGCATAACGGGCAAAGTTGTCGATCATATAGTTTCGGAGGAGCACGGCGGAAGGGGAGTCTTCGATGTCCGCGCGCCACGAGAGAATGATGCTGCGGCGGCAGATCGGCGTGGAGATGGGGACGAGCTTCACATGGCTGCTGCTGACGCCGTGCCAGGTGATCTTGGGGACGAAGGAAATGCCCAGCCCGGCGCGGATAAATTCCCGCACCGTATCGGGGCTGTCGCTCTCCAGGGAGATGCGCGGCGTGAATCCCGCGGCGTGGCAGTAGACATCGGTGATAGCGCGGAGGCTTTTCCCCGTCTGAAGCAGGATGAATCCGGATTCGGCGAAATCTTTCAGTTTCACCGCGGCGTCGCCTGCGTGAGGATCCGTGTCGGGCATGGCGAGAAGGATCTCTTCCTCCATGAGGGTCGTGCAGTAATCGTTTTCCATGGGATTGATAGAGGAGAAAAGGGACAGATCGACACCGTCGCCTTTTTTCTTTTCGTGATCGATCTTCTGCTGGAGGATCTCCAAGTGGATGTTCGGATGGAGACGGCGGAATTCCATAAGAAATCCTGGGATGAGCTTCGACGCGGCGAAAAGGGAGAAGCTCACTGTGGTCTGTTGCGCGCCTTTCATGTCTTCGATCTCTTTTTCCGCGGCGCGGAGCTCTTCCATGATCTTTTCCGTATGGCGGAGCAGGATCTCGCCGTACCGGGTGAGGACGATGTTCCGCCCGCTCCGCTCAAAAAGCGGCGCGCCCAGATCGGTCTCCAGCGTTTTGATGGTGCGGGAGAGGGAAGGCTGGGAGATATGGAGTTCTTCCGCGACTTTTGTGAGATGCTGTTTTTCCGCGGCTTTCTGGAAATAAGACAGCGCAAGGAGCGTAGGTTTCATAGCGGCCTCTCTATATTAGGAAACAATATATTATATATCGTTCATATTATAAAATAAAAGTTATAAAAAGGTCAATTTGAAAGCGGGAATTGAAAGCGGGAATTTCCCGGCGCCGTCCGGATCTTCGGCATTTGCCGGGCATTTGACATTTTATATAGGGCATGGTAAATATAAGTGTACACATATAAGGGAAAATAGGGGCGGAGCCGTGCTCTGCCGGGAAAGGAAGTCTGACGATGAAATTTTTTATTGATACCGCCGATGTGGACGCGATCCGCAGGGCCTATGCCATGGGATTTATTTCCGGCGTGACGACGAATCCGTCGCTCGTGGCGAAGGAAGGCCGGGATTTTCATGAGGTGATCCGGGAGATCTCCTCTTTTGTGGACGGGCCGATCAGCGCGGAAGTGCTCTCCGACGACGCAGAAGGCATGGTGGCGGAAGCGAAGGAGCTGGTAAAGCTGGGCTCCCATATCGTGGTGAAGATCCCCATGACGGCGGAAGGGCTCAAAGCGGTGGCGCAGCTGAAAAAGCTCGGCATTCCGACCAATGTGACGCTCGTATTTTCCGCGAATCAGGCGCTCCTCGCGGCCCGGGCGGGCGCGTCCTATGTGAGCCCCTTTGTGGGACGCATTGACGACATCGGCTGGGACGGCGTGGCGCTCATCCGCACTATCGCCGATATCTTCCATCTCCATGATATCGATACGGAGATCATCGCCGCTTCCATCAGGAAGCCCCAGCATATCACGGAGTGCGCTCTCGCCGGGGCGGATATCGCCACCGTGCCGTACCAGGTGCTCATGGACGCGATGAAGCATCCTCTGACGGACGCCGGTATCGCCCGCTTCAAAGAAGACTGGGCGAAAGCGGGGAAATGAAAATGAGGAAGAGGGCGCGAGGCGCCTTTTTCTTTTGCGTATTTGAAAGAAAGGAGGAACCATGAGACTGTCTCCGGTGCTGCGGAAATTGATCTCCGTGATGGTCCCCATCCTGATCGCGCAGCTCTCTACGGTAGGGATGAATTTCCTCGATACCGCCATGTCCGGCCACGCGGGGAAAGTCGATCTGGCGGGGGTGTCTGTGGGAGCGAGCCTGTTCATGCCCATCCTCGTGGCGACGACAGGGGTGCTCGCCGCGGCGACGCCCATGATCGCCCAGCATCTGGGAAAAAAGGAAACGGCGGCCATTCCGGAAACGATGCGCACCGGCTTCTGTGTGGGGCTCCTTTTGTCTGTCCTTTTCGCGGGGATCTACGCGGCGGCCATCGATCCGGTGCTGGCGGCGATGCGCCTCGAGCCGGAAGTGGAACATATCGCCCGGTACTACCTGCTCGCCATGACGGCGGCGGTCTTTTTCGAGACGCCCGTCATGGTCATGCGGAGCCTCACCGATACGGTTGGCGGCACGTCCATCTCCATGCGCCTTTTCCTGCTGGCGCTTCCCATCGACGCGTTCCTGAATTATCTTTTCATTTTCGGGAATTTCGGCGTGCCCCGCATGGGCGGCATCGGCGCGGGCATTGCTACGGCGCTGACCTATCTGATCCTGCTCGCGATGTTCCTTGCCGTGGTGATGAAGGACCCCGTATTTATGGGCAGGGAGATCTTCGGGAGCTGCCGCATGCGCCTCGCGTCGTGGAAGGAATTTCTGGGGATCGGCCTGCCGAACGGCTTCGGCATGTTCATGGAGTCGAGCCTGTTCGGATTCATCGTCATTTTCATCGCCCGGTTCGGCACGGACGTGCTGGCGGCGCATCAGGCGGCGATCAATTTTTCCGGCGTTATTTACATGCTGCCGCTGTCCTTTTCCATGGCGCTCACCATCCTGATCGGGGTGGAGGCCGGAGCGGGACGTTTTGACCGGGCGCGGGCTTTCCGGAAGGCCGGGCTGTCGGCGGCGCTGTTCTGCGCGCTCGTGACGGCGGGCGTGACGATCGCCGGGCGGGGACTTATTGCCGGGCTGTATACGGAAGACGCGGGCGTCGCCGCGGCGGCAGGCATCTTCCTGATCTACTGCGCGGGGTGGCAGTGCTTCGACGCGGTGGCCGCGCCCATTCAGGGGATCCTCCGCGGCTACAAGGACGCGAAAGTGCCGTTCATGCTCATGATGGCCGCGTACTGGGGCGTGTGCTTCCCCGCGGGGCTCGCTCTTGACCACATCGCGGGCCACGGGGCTCTCTCCTACTGGCAGGGGCTCGACATCGGCGTGGGCTGCTCGGCGCTCTTCCTGGCGGGGCGGCTCTTCTTCATTGAAAGGAAATACGGCGGGAGCCGGAAATAAACCATAAAAAAAGCATCAGGCGTTTGCTTCCTGATGCTTTTTGCGTGCTTCTTTTTGGGGAAATCAGCCGATGTGGGCGAGAACGGCGTCCGTCATGCCGGCGGTGCCTACCTTTTTGAATCCTTCTCTGTAGAGATCGGGCGTGCGGTATCCGTCGGCGAGGGCCGCTTCCACCGCTTTTTCAATAGCGTCCGCCGCGGCGTCTTCATTGAGGGAATACCGGAGGAGCATCGCCGCGGAGAGGATGGTCGCCGAAGGATTGGCGATGCCCTGTCCGGCGATATCCGGCGCGGAGCCGTGGATCGGTTCATAGAGGCTGGTGCTCTCGCCGATGGAGGCGGAGGGGAGCATGCCGATGGAGCCGGAGAGGACCGCCGCTTCGTCGGAGAGGATGTCCCCGAAGAGGTTCGAGGTGACGATCACGTCGAACTGGGTCGGATGGATGGCGAGCTGCATGGCGCAGTTATCTACATAGAGGTGATCGACGGCGATATCCGGGTATTCTTTCGCGATCTCCGTCACGGTGCGGCGCCACAGACGGGACGTGGCGAGAACGTTCGATTTATCGACGGAGGTAACTTTGCCGCGGCGCTTTCTCGCGGCGGTCATGGCGAAGCGGGTGATGCGGTCGACTTCGGGAACGCTGTAGTTTTCCAGATCCCATGCGCGTTCCGCGCCGTTTTTGATCTCCGATTCGCATTTGTCGCCGAAGTAGATACCGCCGATGAGCTCACGCACAATGAGAAGATCCGTGCCGCGGGCGATGTGTTCTTTCAGCGGGGAATATTCGGCGAGCACGTCCATCACTTTGACGGGGCGGAGATTCACATAGAGGCCGAGGGCCTTGCGCAGGCCGAGGATGGCCCTTTCCGGGCGGAGCTCCGGCGCAAGGTGATCCCACTGGTCGCCGCCGACGGAGCCGAAGAGGACGGCGTCCGCCGCTTTGGCCGTTTCCACCGTATCGTCGGGCAGCGGCGTGCCGAAGAGGTCGTAGGCCGTGCCGCCGGCGTCTTTCCATTCAAAAGTGAGGCCGATATGGAAGACCTCATCGATCTTTTTCAGTACGGCCACGGCGGAATCCGTGATTTCTTTCCCGATGCCGTCTCCCGGGATGACGACGATATGTTTTGTCATTTCTGCTTTTTCTCCTTTACATAATTGATGAGTCCGCCCGCTTTGGCGATATCCTGCACAAAGCCGGGAAGCGGCGGCGCCTGGAAGACATCGCCGGTGGTGAGATTTTCGATGCGCCCTTCGGCAAGGTCGATGCGGAGGCGGTCTCCGGCATGAATCTTTTCTACGTCGTCGCCGATCTCCAGAAGGGGCAGGCCCACATTGATGCCGTTGCGGTAAAAGATGCGGGCGAAGCTCGCCGCCACGATGACGGGAATGCCCGATGCCTTGATGGCGATGGGAGCGTGCTCGCGGGAAGAGCCGCAGCCGAAATTGCGGCCGCCCACCATGATGTCGCCTTCCTGTACGTTCCGGGCGAAGCTCTCGTCGATGTCCACCATGCAGTGGGAAGCCAGTTCTTTCGGGTCAAATGAATTCAGATATCTTGCGGGAATGATGACGTCCGTATCGATATTGTCGCCGTAGCGCCAGACTTTTCCTTCGATCGCCATATTAGATGACCTCCTTCGGGGCAGCGATTCTGCCCATAATCGCGCTGGCCGCCGCTGTCTGCGGGCCTGCGAGGTATACTTCGCTGTCTACGTGGCCCATGCGGCCGCGGAAATTGCGGTTCGTCGTGGAGACGCACCGTTCGCCGGCGGTCATGATGCCCATGTATCCGCCCAGGCACGGGCCGCAGGTCGGCGTGGAAACGGCGCAGCCCGCTTCGATGAAGGTGTCGATGTATCCCGCCTTCATGGCGTCGCGGTAGACCTGCTGCGAACCGGGGATGACGATGCACCGCACGGAGGGCGCGACTTTGTGTCCTTCAAAAATGCGCGCCGCGATGGCCAGATCTTCCAGACGGCCGTTCGTGCAGGAACCGATGATGACCTGATCGATGGGGATCTCGCCGAATGTGCCCACGACCTTCGTATTTTCCGGCAGGTGGGGGAAGGCGACGACCGGCGCGAGTTTCGAGAGATCGATCTCGATGGTGCGCGCGTAGGACGCGTCCGGGTCGGCTTCGTAAATTTCATAGGGATGGTTCACGCGGCCCTTTTCATAGGCGATGGTGCGCGCGTCCACCGGGAAAATGCCGTTCTTCGCGCCCGCCTCGATGGCCATATTGGCGATGGAGAAGCGGTCCGCCATGGAGAGCTGCGCCACGCCGGGGCCGGTGAATTCAAGAGACTGATAGAGAGCGCCGGATACGCCGATCATGCCGATGAGCGTGAGGATGACGTCCTTGCCTGTGACATCTTCCGGCTTCGTGCCGGTGAGGACGATCTGAATGGCGTCGGGGACTTTGAACCACGCTTCGCCCGTCGCCATGGCGACGCCCAGGTCGGTGGAGCCCACGCCGGTGGCGAATGCGCCCAGCGCTCCGTAGGTGCAGGTGTGAGAGTCAGCGCCGATGACCATCATGCCAGGCGCGACGAGGCCCTGTTCCGGCAGGAGCACATGTTCGATGCCCACGCGGCCCACTTCGTAATAGTGTTCGATGTCGTGCTTTTTCGCGAAGTCGCGGACGATCTTGGCGAGGCCTGCCGATTTGATGTCCTTATTCGGCGTGAAATGGTCGGGCACGAGAGCGATCTTCGTGCGGTCGAAGACGGGGCAGCCGATCTTTTCAAATTCTTTGATCGACGGCGGGGCCGTGATGTCGTTGGCGAGCGTCATGTCCAGCGTACAGTAAATGAGATCGCCGGCCTTGACGGAATCTTTTCCCGCATGGGCGGCCATAATCTTTTGCGTCATTGTCATTCCCATTACAATTCCTCCTTTATGTATATCAGTCCCCGGAGGGAGAGATATGTGAAAATAAAAAGGGCCCCGCCTCTTCATAGAGACGGGAGACCCGCGGTACCACTCTGATTTCCGGCTGTGCCGGACACTTGACGGTCCTGAGAGAGCATGAGAAATAAAAAAAACTTTCGCCATACAAGAGACGAAAGCTTCGCGTTACCACTCTATTTCACGCCGGGAGGCGCGCACTCTGCGGTCAGTGACCACCTCTGTAACGGAAGGTTCCGGCGCCGCCTACCTGTATTTCAGCGGGCTGCTCTGAGATGAGTTCGCTTCTGTCTCCGTACCGCGTCGCACCGGCCCGCGGCTCTCTTTGCCTTCGGCAGAAGGTACTGGTTCTCTTCTGTGCATTTCTGTGATATTGGTTGAAATTTTAACACAGAGATTTTCATTTGGCAAGAATTTTTCTGCGGGAAAACGCGGGGCCGCCGATAAAAACGCCGAAGAAAAAAATGAGATTTTCGCCGGAGCGACTGGCATTTGCTATAATGGGAAAAGGATCACGGGGCAGCGCCTGTCTCTTTCCGGCAGGCCTTTCATAAGGAGGAGCAAATGAGAGAACTGAAATTTCATGCAGATGAGCAGCATTACCGCTATCCGTCGAGGAGAAGCGTCGTCTATGGTTCGCGGGGCATGGTGTGCACCGCTTCGCAGCTGGCGGCCCAGGCGGGGCTGGCGATGCTGCGGAAAGGCGGAAACGCCGTGGACGCGGCCATCGCGACGGCGATCTGTCTCACCGTGGTGGAGCCTGTATCGAACGGCATCGGCGCGGACGCCTTTGCCATCGTGTGGATGAAGGACAAAATGTACGGCCTGAATTCCAGCGGCTGGGCCCCGCAGGCGGCGACGCCGGAGGCGATCCGGGAAAAAGGCTTTGAGGCGATGCCCAAGCGCGGCTGGATGCCCGTCACTGTTTCCGGCGCTCCCGCGGCGTGGATCAGTCTGTCCCGGCGCTTCGGGAAGCTGCCTTTCGGCGAGCTCTTTGAACCGGCCATTGATTACGCACGGAACGGCTATCCCGTTTCTTCCTTCGTGGCGAACACGTGGCGGCGGGAATATGAGGAGCTGCTTTCGCTGAAAGATGATAAAGCTCTCGCCGGATGGTTCGAGACTTTCCTGAAAGACGGGCGCACGCCCCGGGCGGGAGAGATGATGAAGCTCCCCGACCACGCGAAGACGCTGGAGAAGCTCCGTGACAGCGAATGTGAGAGCTTCTACCGCGGGGAGATCGCCGACGCCATCGACGCCTTCTCCAGAGAGACCGGCGGCCTCGTGAGGAAGGAAGACTATGCGGAATGGTCGCCCCTCTGGGTGGAACCGGTGTCTGTCAATTACCGCGGCTATGACGTGTGGGAGCTCCCGCCGAACGGCCACGGCATCGTGCCGCTCATGGCGCTCAATATCCTGAAAGGGCTGGATTTCAAGGAAAGAGACTGCGCGGAGACCCTGCACCGCCAGTTCGAGGCGATGAAGATGGCCTTTGCCGACGGAGACCGGTACATCACCGACCCGAAATACATGAATGTCTCCGTGGCGTCGCTTCTCTCCGACCGGTACGGCGCGGCGCGCCGCGCGGAGATCACCGGACGCGCTCTCATGCCGCATTACGGCGACCCGAACTGCGGCGGCACGGTCTACCTCTGCACGGCTGACGGGGAAGGAAATATGGTCTCCTACATCCAGAGCAATTACTGCGGCTTCGGCAGCGGCGTGGTCGTGCCGGGATACGGCATCGCTATCCAGAACCGGGGCTTCAATTTCAATCTCAATAAAGAGCACGTGAACTGCATCGCGCCGCACAAGAGGACGTACCATACCATCATTCCCGGATTCCTCACGAAGGAAGGCCGCGCGGTGGGGCCCTTCGGCGTCATGGGCGGCTTTATGCAGCCTCAGGGGCATTTACAGGTCATTACGAATGTCATTGATTTCCACATGAATCCGCAGGAAGCGCTCGACGCGCCGCGCTGGCAGTGGACGGGGGGCCTCCATTTCGACGTGGAGCCGGGCCTGTCTCTTCAGGCGGTGGAGCAGCTCCGCATGATGGGCCATGAGATCCGCATCCTCGACGACATGTCCGAATTCGGCCGGGGCGAGATCATCTGGAGAAATGAAGAAGGCGTGCTCGCCGGCGCGACGGAACCGCGGGCCGACGGTGTGGCCGCGGCCTGGTAAAGCGGCGGAAAACGGAGGCGGACGATGAATAAAAAGGAGCGGATCGCCGCGGCGATCGCGGGAGAAAGACCGGACCGGCTGCCCTATGCCTTCTGGGGCCCCGGCCTGACGGAGCCGGAGAGTGCGGAGATCCATGCGGGGATGGCCATGGATTTCCAGAAAGAATGGGACGGGGATCTCCTCGTCACGGTGAACGGCACGGCGTACAGCTCGGAAGACTACATCGCGCCGGGATTCACGAAAGTCGGCGGCGTCGCCTATGTCACCGACCCGGAAGACTGGGCGCGCCTTTCCGGGAGCTCCGTCAATGGAGGCGCTCTCGCTCGGGAGCAGGAAGCGCTGAAACTCATCCTCGGCGGGAAGGAAGACGGCGCGCCGGTGCTCTTCCGCGTCATGAGCCCGCTCGCGACGGTCTTCCGCCTCGGATTCCACGTGCGGGAAGATATCCGCCGCGGCGCGGGAGCCATGGTGAAAGAAGCGCTCCGCACCGTGACGGAGACCTCCTGCGCGCTGGTGCAGCGGGTGATCGAGCTCGGCGCGGACGGCATCTTTTTTGAGGCGCCCTACGCGGATTACGAGATCGTGGATGAAAATTTCTACCGCGAATACGGCGCGCCTTACGATCTGGCGGTGCTCTCCGCTTCTTCCGGCTGGTGCAATGTGCTCCGGGCGGGCGAGACGAACTGCATGTTTCCGCTGCTCCGCAAATATCCGGCGCAGATCTTCTCCTGGGACGCCTCTCAGTCCCTGCCGGAGCTCGCCGAGGCGCGGGCGCTCACAGGGAAATGCGTCATGGCCGGCGTCTCCCGGCGTTCCCTGGAATTCGGCCAGAGAAATGCCGTGGAGCGGGACATCTGGCGGGCGGTGAAAGAGACCGGCGGACGGGGCCTCATCCTCTCCGCGGGCGCTTCCATCCAGCCGCGGGAAGGCATGAGCGCCTTTTTCCGCCGGGCCGCGCAGGAGATCGGAGAAAAAATGAATATCCGCTGATGGAGAAAGACCGGAGAACCGGTCTTTTTTCTATGGCTTGTTGATTTTTATTGAAAACGGCGTACATTTTTTGTAAAATAAATTTGGCGCTATTTGCGCAAAATACAAATTGAAGTATATGATTATTGAGAACTGTACAGGAGGAAGCGACATGGCAAAATACAGCGTGGCAGCCATGCAGGCAAAAGGCAAAAACGCAGAAGATAATATTTTCGCGGCAAATAACAGAGCGAACGCTCTGGCGGAAAAGATCGGGAAAGACAAGGTCATCAACGGCACCGTCGGCTCCATTCTGGACGAAGACGGCCAGCTCGTTATGCTCGACGTCATCCAGAGAGCGTACAAACGCCTCACGCCCCGCGAGATCGTAGCCTACGCGCCGATCCAGGGCTATCCGGATTTCCTCGAAGACTGCATCGACCAGTGCTTCGGACAGTCCCGTCCGCAGGGATACATCCGCGCCCTCTCCACGAGCGGCGGCACCGGCGCGCTCCACCACGCCGTGCACAACTACTCCTCCCCCGGCGATGAAGTGCTCATCACCGACTGGCACTGGGGCGCTTATGACAGCGTCATGATCGACGCGGGCCGCAAAGTGCGCACCTTCTCCTTCCTCACCGAAGACGGCCATTTCAATATGGAGAGCTTCAAGAAAAATGTGACCGACCTCGTGGAAAAACAGTACAATACGGTCATCATCCTGAACGGCATCGCCAACAACCCCACGGGCTACTGCATGAGCGATGACGAATGGGGAGCTGTGGCGGACTTCTGCGCGAAAGCCGTCGAAGGAAAAGACAAGAACATCATCCTTGTGGCGGACGTGGCTTACCTCGACTACAGCGGCGAAAAAGAAGCATGCCGCACGTTCTTCAAGAAATTTGAAAACCTGCCGAAAAATGTTCTCACCATCGTGGCCTACACCCTGTCCAAGGGCTTCACCCTCTACGGCCAGCGCATCGGCGCGATGATCTGCATCACCTCCGACGAAGACGTGGCGCAGGAATTCGTGGACATCAACCAGTACAGCAGCCGCGCCTGCTGGTCCAACTCCAACAGCGCCGCCATGAAAGCCATGGCTTCCATCTGCGCCGATCCGGAAGAAGTGAAAGAACTCGACGCGGAACGGGCGAAATACTTTAAGCTCATCCAGGAACGGGCTGCGATCTTCATGAAGGAAGCGGACGAAGCAGGCGTGAAATACGTGCCCTACATTTCCGGCTTCTTCATCACCATCCCCATGGAAGGTTCCAAGGCCGTCTGCGACACGCTGGAAAATGAAGAACAGGTCTTCCTCGTGCCCCTCAAAAAAGGCATCCGCCTCGCGGTCTGCTCCGTCTCCAAAAAAGAGATCACCGGCCTCGCCGCAAAGATCGCCGCAGCCATGAAAAAGACCGGCGCGAAACAGTAAGTACAGCTCATAAAAAAGACCCATGCGAAAGCACGGGCCTTTTTTTATTGCCTGTTTCCGGGAGGAAGCGCCTTTCTCTCTGTACGGCGGAGGAGAGAGGCGCCTTTGGATACAGGGAAATTCCGGGCGGTGGACAAAGAGAAATTTTATACCCGTCACATGCGGCATGCCTGTCTATAGAGCGGTAGTACCGAAAGACAGGAATTTTTACAATATATATATATATACCTTCGATTCGGGGTCGGATGAAAGAAGGGGCGCGGACAGATTTCCGTGCGCAGACCGAAGACGAGGGAAGTATACACGCATGGAAAGGGGTATGCAGTATGAATAAGATCTACAAAGTCGTATGGAACGCCGCGCGCAGCTGCTACGTAGTGGGCTCCGAGTTCATTCACAGCAATCACACGATGGGACGCGCACAGACCGCGTCCGGCCGTCCGCTGAAGCGCGCCGTCCTCGCCGCGCTCCTCGCCGGCACCGTCCTTCTTCCCCTGAGCGGCGCACAGGTAAGTGCGAAGACGTTTGGCGAAGGTCTCAGCCAGCTCGGTTCCGACCTCGTAGACGAAGTAACGGAGCGCGAAGAAGGCGATAAACAGTTGCAGAGCCAGATTGACGAACATGACAGCCGTCTGGACAGCATTGAATATGTGAACAAAGGTCAGCAGAACCAGATCGATAACCAGCAGAAAGAACTGGATGCACAGAAAGAATGGAACGAACAGCAGGCTGGACGTCTGGACAGCATTGAAGATGTGAACGAAGGTCAGCAGAACCAGATCGATAACCAGCAGAAAGAACTGGATGCACAGAAAGAATGGAACGAACAGCAGGCTGGACGTCTGGACAGCATTGAAGATGTGAACGAAGGTCAGCAGAACCAGATCGATAACCAGCAGAAAGAACTGGATGCACAGAAAGAATGGAACGAACAGCAGGCTGGACGTCTGGACAGCATTGAAGATGTGAACGAAGGTCAGCAGAACCAGATCGATAACCAGCAGAAAGAACTGGATGCACAGAAAGAATGGAACGAACAGCAGGCTGGACGTCTGGA